>Ga0164241_10000316_pt1 | contig 101824 bp, 91 predicted proteins | sample OricomyardsoilBY_FD_108780 | JGI IMG/M metagenome (GOLD analysis project Ga0164241, IMG submission 108780) | Backyard soil microbial communities from Emeryville, California, USA - Original compost - Back yard soil (BY) | ecosystem: Environmental > Terrestrial > Soil > Unclassified | place... | reverse complement strand
TATATAACTAAATTTATAGTAATACAAAACCCGGCATATTTTTCAAAAAAGTGGGTGATCCACTAGTGATCCAAAATGATCCAAAGTGATCCGAAAAACGGCTAATTTTTCCGTTTAACAATACCCTTATAATCAACAAGTTAATTTAATTTTACAGCTAAATATCCTGACGAATAAGTAGGTGCAATTGAAAACACCAATAATTTGATAATCAATTATTTACGGTTTTTAAAAAAGGGTAACGCATATTTTTTGGATCACCCGCAAAATCAATTGCTATCTTTACCCTTAATGATACCCGATCTGAAAATAGTAGCCACCGCCGATGGCTCTAACACCATATTTAACCCCCAGGTGGGCGAGAATTACCACTCGCGCAACGGAGCCTTGCAAGAGAGCAAACATGTGTTTTTGAAGGCCGGTTTGGAGTATTTTATGGGCGAAGGGGGAGCCAAAAAAGTGTCGGTACTGGAAGTTGGTTTGGGCACCGGTCTTAACTTTCTGCTCACCGCCGACTATTGCACTACTAAGGCCATACAGTTAAACTACACCGGCATTGAAGCCTATCCGCTAAGTCAGGATATGATAAGCAATACAGGTTATGAGCAATATGTAACACCTGCCATATGGAAGGCTTTTATAGCTAATTATCAGCAATCTATGCAAACAGCGGTACAACTTAACAACCACTGCCAACTGCAAACCGCCCACTGCCAACTAACCGATTTTAAATCAGATGAAAAGTTTGATGTGATCTACTTCGATGCCTTTGCCTCCACACATCAACCCGAAATGTGGAACGAGGAGGCCATTGGCCATACCATACAGTTTCTGAAACCCGGCGGCGTATTTGTTACCTACGCCATTACCGGCAACCTTAAACGCATGTTGAAGGCTATGGGCCTGCAAGTGCAAAAAGTACCCGGCGCGCCGGGGAAAAGGGAAATGCTGAGAGCGCTTAGACCATAGTCCATGGTCAATAGTCCATAGCTGTTTTGAGTTTTTCTATTACTGTGGACTATCGACCATGGACTATGGACAAACAATAACTAACTTTACCCAAAAAAACATGCCACTAATACCTCCCGTTACCGCATCAACACCCGCAACTGCTTTTGAGCGCCTGCTTGCCATTATGGATGACCTTCGGCTTAACTGCCCATGGGACAGGAAACAGACCTTGGAGAGCCTGCGCCATTTGACCATTGAAGAGGTTTATGAGCTGTCGGATTCGATATTGGCCGGGGATATGCCCGAGATAAAGAAAGAACTGGGCGATATTATGCTGCACCTGGTGTTTTACACCAAAATAGCCTCAGAAGGCAACCACTTTGATATTACCGGCGTATTGAATGGTATATGCGACAAGCTGATAAACCGCCACCCGCACATTTACGGCGACGTGGAGGTAAATGATGAGAACGACGTTAAACGCAACTGGGAGCAAATAAAGCTTAAAGAGGGAAATAAATCGGTATTGGGGGGCGTGCCTGCATCATTGCCGGCGTTGGTAAAGGCATCCCGCATACAGGAAAAAGCACGCGGGGTGGGGTTTGATTGGGAAGAGAAAAGCCAGGTTTGGGCAAAGGTTGAAGAGGAAATGCAGGAGTTTAAAAATGAGTTCAATGCTGAAGATAACAGCACCATTGATCATGACAAGGCAGAAAGCGAGTTTGGCGATCTTTTGTTCTCGCTCATCAATTATGCCCGCTTTATTAACATTAACCCCGAAGACGCTTTAGAGAAAACCAACCGCAAGTTTATTAAGCGGTTTCAATACCTGGAAAGTAAGGCTGCCGAAAACGGCAGGCAGTTACAGGATATGAGCCTTACTGAAATGGATGTGTTTTGGGAGGAAGCAAAAAAGCAATAATAGTTTTAACTTTACAAATTCTTTAACAGAAGAACAAAATGAAAAAGCTTATTTATCTATTACCCTTAATGATCCTCTTTGCAGGATGCATGAAAACAGATACCAAACAGTATGAACCCTTGGTTCCTTATGGCACATTTACCGGTAAATTTACGCGCACCCATACCAACCCGGCTACGTTGGCCAAGGACATAACTACCGCAAATATCCAATTGGTGATGACTGTAGACGGTTTTACGCTTACAAGTGATGCCGATGACGTACATACGAACGGTAGCGGAGAGTTTTTGGGAAACGAAACGTCTATTGACTTTGACGATCCTAACTATCCTACAACAGGCACCATTACTAAAGCTTATTTACAAGGAACTTATTCCTACACTTTTAACGGAAGCGATTTTAAATTAACCCAATCGGCCGGAGAAGATGTTTATGAATATGTACTTGTGAAAAAATAGTAAAGGCTATTTAAATCGAATAGCTTTAACAGGTGTTATGCGCGAAATTAGCATTGATGGAATTATAAGCACTACAAGGCAAACGACCATTGTACCAATATTAAGCAGCACTACATCTGTCCATGTAATCTGTACCGGGATAAACGTCATATAATAAGAGTTGGCATCCAGCTTAAAAAAATGAGTAAGGTGCTGGAAAAGCCCCAATCCCAGTCCAAAAACATTGCCCAGCAGTAAGCCAATGCTAATAAGGTAAGAAGCATTGTATAAAAACACCTTTTGGATAACCCAGTTGGTGGTGCCCATAGCCTTCATAATGCCTATCATTGACGTGCGTTCCAAAATCATTATCAGCAGTGCCGATATCACATTAATTACCGCCACCAAAAGCATCAGCACCAGCATAACCTGCGCGTTAACATCCAATATCTGCAGCCAGTCGAATATATTGCTGTAATTCTCTTTAATAGTGGTAAGTTTTAGTTTAATAGGTAAAGAACTGTCAATCTGCCCGGCAATGGTATCAAGCATGTCAAAGTTTTTTATTCTTACTTCGTATCCACCTATTTCGTCCGGTTGCTGATCATTAACTCTCTGTAGTACAGAAAGGTCGCCTATAACATAGGTTTTATCCACCTCCTGAATGCTTGTATCATATATACCAACAATTTTAAACGGGCGGGGTCGCGGCGGGTTCTGCACAAAATATATGATCACTTTATCACCCACCTTCAGTCGCAAACGGTTTGCCGTAGTTTGCGATACCATCAACTGGGTGCGTGCAGCAATTGAATCGGTAAAATTGATAACTTCCCCGGCAACCAAACAGCTTTTAATAAACGTCCAATTGTACGTTTTGTTAACGCCTTTAAGTACTACTCCTTCAATATTATCCGAAACCTTAATTATACCCGGCTTGGTTGCATAAGGCGCCATGTACTCAACAGCCTTGTTTTGCTGTAACTTTTGCTCAAAAAGCGTATCCCTGACAAAAGGCGAATTTTCAAACGAGCTGTTCAGATCGTATTTTATTACCTTCATATCTCCATCAAAGCCACGTACCTTTTCACGGATCTCGCGCTTGAAACCCCTCACTACCGCCAACGATAATATCATCACCCCTAAACCCAGCATAATGCCAATAATCGCAATGCGCACAATCAGTTTTGAAAATGTACGTTTTGATTTAAAGGTTATTCGCCCGGCTATGAATGATGCAAAACTCAAGGAAATGTATTTTTTTGTAACTTCGCAAATATGCGGTTTTACCGCCTAAAATGGTACTTTTAAATGGCGCAGGTATTTATTTTTATGAAAAGGATAAAATCATTTTTTCAATTGGCACTCCCCGCCGCCCTGCTGCTTTTTACGGTAACGCTGCAAAGTAACTGCACTTTTGCGGGCAAATCTGTAAAACCCGATACTTTAAAAAAAATTATTACCGGAGCCGACCGTATTCCGCTGTATTTTCCCTATATTAAGGCAAAAAATATCGGCATGGTGGTTAATCAAACATCGGTTATTGGTACGCGCCAAACAACTACGGTTGACAGCCTGCTGGCGCTCGGTATCAAGATAAAAAAGATATTCGGTCCTGAACACGGTTTTAGGGGTAATGCAAGCAATGGTGCTATTGTTGGCGACGACGTAGATGCCAAAACCGGGTTGCCTGTTATATCGCTATATGGCAAGCATTACAAACCAACTCCTGCTGATTTAAAAGGCCTTGATCTGCTTGTGTTTGATATTCAGGATGTTGGTGCGAGGTTTTACACTTACATATCAACCCTGCATTACGTAATGGAAGCCTGCGCTGAGAATAATATTGAGCTGATGGTGCTTGACCGACCAAATCCTAACGGTCTTACGGTAGACGGCCCCATATTAGATACCGCCTATGCATCGTTTGTTGGAATGCACCGCATACCGATAGCACACGGCATGACCATTGCCGAATACGCGCAGATGATAAATGGTGAAGGTTGGTTAGGTAAAGGCATAAAATGCAAACTAAAAATTATAAAAATGGCTAACTACAGCCATTCCACGCCTTATAAGTTACCTGTAAATCCGTCGCCTAATTTAAATACTTACCAATCTATACTGCTTTATCCGAGCGTTTGCCTTTTTGAGGGTACTACGCTTAGTTTGGGCAGGGGCACGATGGAGCCTTTCCAGATAGTGGGGCATCCATCATTAAAGGGTAAATACAGTTACTCCTTTAAACCGGTAAGCATACCAGGCATGAGCGAAGATCCGCCGCAGAAAAATATGATCTGCTACGGCATCGACCTTAAAAACTACAACGCCGACAGTTTAAGAAAGACCGGAAAGATCAACCTATCCTGGCTAATAAAAATGTATAGCGACTTTCCGGATAAGCCGCGATTTTTCAACGCATATTTTACCAAACTGGCCGGAACAGAAGCTTTGCGTAAGCAAATTGAAAAGGGAATGACAGAGCAGCAAATCCGCAAAAGCTGGGAACCCGGTTTAAGCCGGTTTAAAGCCACGCGAAAAAAATACCTGCTGTATCAGTAAAGGGTAATATTACAGCAAAAACTGCTTGTTGCTATAAACAATTGATACAGTATTTTATTTACAAAGTTTAATTTTACAGATAACATCACATCGCTATTATCATATGAAAATTGTATTTATGGGCACCCCCCAATTCGCTGTTCCATCGCTGGATGAATTGCTACAGGCAGGTTCTAATATTGTTGGTGTGGTAACAGCGCCCGATAAGCCGGCGGGCCGGGGACAGAAACTTAGCGAGTCGCCTGTAAAGAAGTTTGCGGTAGCAAACGGATTAAAAGTGTTGCAGCCAACAAACCTTAAAGATCCTAAATTTTTGGAAGAATTACGTGCACTTGATGCCGACCTGCAGGTAGTTGTGGCTTTCAGGATGTTGCCCGAGGAGGTTTGGACAATGCCATCAAAAGGCACCATAAATTTACATGCTTCCTTACTGCCTCAATATCGCGGCGCGGCGCCAATTAACTGGGTGTTAATAAATGGCGAAAAAGAGAGTGGTGTAACTACATTCTTCTTGAAACACGAGATTGATACAGGCAATATATTGTTTACCGAAAAGGTTACGCTTACCGGCCATGAAACAGCCGGCGAACTGCACGACAGGCTGATGAACAAAGGCCCCCTTTTGTTGGTAAAAACCGTGAAAGCTATTGAAAGCGGTCGCTATAATCAGCATCCGCAATCAACCTTATTAGCCGAAGACATTGAACTGAAGACTGCTCCAAAACTAAGCAAGAAGGATGGCCTGATAGACTGGAACCAGCCTTCGGAGAATATTTATAATCTTATACGCGGCTTAAGCCCCTCTCCCGCAGCTTACACCACTTTAAACGGAAAAACATTCAGGATATTCAGGTCAGAAACGCAACCTTCACAACCCGGCATACAGCCCGGCGGCTTTTTAACCGACAATAAAACCTACCTTAAATTTGCCGCGCAGGATGGTTATGTTTTAGCCACCGACGTGCAGCTGGAAGGAAAAAAACGCATGGGCATTGAGGAGTTTTTAAGGGGCGTGAAATTATAAGTTTGATATTTTCAATATACCGGCGTTAATTTATTTAAACGTATTCAGATCCGGCAACTTATCCAGCTTCTTAATTTCGATATTGCGATAGTAGGCCTCTGCCCCCTCTGATTGAAACTGGATCTTTCCACTTGTTAGCGGTTTGCTGGTACCATCTGGCTCTACTGTACGCGAATTTTCAAGCACCATTACCACGTGTCCATTAACCACATGTATCGCTTTATCGCCAAAGCAATATAGCTCAACTGTTGTCCATTCGCCATGCGGATTTTCAAAATTTCCGGCCAGATGTGCCGCGTTGCTGGCTGGAGCACCGGTGCCTGATGACGAAAACTTTTGTAACGGCGCAGCAGGATCATATATCCACCGGGCCCTTCTTGTCGTGTCTTTCTTCTGTGCGTGGATATCCATTCCCGTGCCCGCTAAAGCATAATAATCACCCATGTCTTCTTCCTGCACCTGAAACTCCTGGCCCCGCAACCATACGTGCCAAAACTGGCCATGCGGCTCCTGAGCATGATACAGAAAACCATTATCGCGCTTGGCTCCTGCCCTGGGTGCAAATGTTTTCTCGCCGAATTTCACCTCGGCTTTCAGATGATAATTGCTAAATTCCTTTTTTGTGCTGTAGCCTCCAAATATTTCGCCTGAAACATGCAATACGGGTTTACCATCCACCATTTCGATGGTAAAAACATGCAGCGGATCATTGTTAAGGCCAAGCGGGGTACCGGTGTTCATGCCGTCGCCTTTGTTCCAATCGGGTAAACTGGTTAAGCTGGTATGCGGTATGCCAATAAATTTATCAAAATATCTTCCGTCCTGGGTAAGTAAGGGCGTCCAAGAGTTGGTAAGCGTTTGTGCAAGCGTTGTTGATGATAAAAGGATTATGAAAGATAAAATGGCTGAAAACTGTTTCATGCTAAAGGTCAATAAGTAGGTCTGTTTGAATTGGTTATACCAAATATATACAAAACAAATAAACTTATGCCTTGGCTAAGACTGAAGAATTTTCTGAAAACAGATCAATTATGGCCTTCATTTTTCCGTCTTTTCAAATTTATCTACTAAACTCCTGGTGTTGCGTTTCAACTTTTCAGAAGCTCTGGCAACCTCCGCTGCCGTTTTCGTAACATCCTGCAGTTTCTGATCCTGATATTTTTCTATAATAGGTAACGTTACAACCAGTTTAAGCATAGTGTGGTAGTCTTTAATCTGAATTTCGTTTTGCTCAGTAACTTTGTTAAGTGCGCTAAGCTTATTGGTTTTTGACTTATACTGTTTGTTGCTCGCATCCAATAATGCTGATATCTTCTTTTTCAACGTTGAATCGGCTATGGTTTCGGTTAAGTTTTCGCCGGAATTATAGAAATCTACCGACCTGGATTTATACTTTTCAACGTTTCTTAAACTATCCCCCTTAGTTGCATCAAATGCAGATAATTCTTTTTCCAATTTCTCAAGTTCCGGATTCTTGGAAACAGCGTCGCCATATAATTCCTGTATCAGGTTGCCATAGGCAATGCGTTTCATTGAAACAATATCTGATATCTTTTCATCATTTTGCAAAGGTTTGGGCACAGCCTCATCTTGCTTTGAACCCGATGGTTGATTGCCGCATGATGACAACAATATTGCAAAAGCAGCAATAACTAGTGATAATGGTTTCATGATTATAGGTTTTATGTAATTAACGTTACGCGTTAATATGACTATAATCAATGGGGTATGTTACAACTTATTTAACTCATCCATTAACGTTTTGCTTACCTTATTGAAGTAGCGGCGGATGCCGTAGCCCATTACACTTTGGATGCCTTTTACAGAGTTGGTTAAGAAAACCTCATCCGCTTCATATAAAATTTCGGGGTTTATTTGTGCTTCGGTAAGCGGTATACCTATCCTATTAGCAATATTTATTACTACCTGGCGCATTACGCCCTCTACACAGCCCTCGCTTAAAGCAGGCGTATATAAGTGGTTCTGATAATAAACAAACACATTAGAACTGCTTGCCTCGCACAAAAAACCATTCTGGTTAAGCAGCAAAACATCATCCAGATTATTTTGGCTTTTATGGATACCCGCAAGAACATAAACAAGGGAGTTGCAGGTTTTTATGTTGGATAGAAAATTTGTGGGCTTGCCTAGCTCGGTAAAAATATCAACTATCAGACCTTTAGCGTTCAAAAAATACCGCGGCTCATCCACAGGCTGAATCTCGAGCAGGTAGCCAACTTTATTTTGAGACGGCGTGTATAAGCCCTCTGCGTCGCGATAAACGGTAAGGCGCAGGCGGCCATGCTTTATTTTATTAACAGACGCCAGCTGGTCGGCTTTTTCTTTCAAAAACCAGGCATCCATTTGCGAATACCCGTCCATTTTCAAAGCCTTCATACCTTTTTGAAGCCGGGTGGCGTGTTCGCTTGCAAACTTAAGCTGCCCCTTTAGCATGCGCATGCTTTCAAACAAACCATCGCCGTACTTAAAAGACCGGTTAGCAACTGTAAGTACTTTGGTATCTGCAGGTAATATTTCTCCGTTAAAATTTACAAAAAGCATTGGCAGCAGCGGGAGTTATAAAATGATGTTTTGACAAAGGTAGTTTTGCTATTGTTACAAAGATAGGGCGTTTAGGCACCTAATTATGCCGGGGCCGCGTACTTTCGCCACTTTTCGAGCGCCGCCGAAAAATCAGCAGGAAGAGGTGCTTCAAAATGTATATAGTTCTTTTTGCTGGGGTGCACAAAACCAAGTGTTTGCGCATGCAGTGCCTGCCGCGGCATTATCTCGAAACAATTTTCAACAAATTGCTTGTACTTACTAAAAACCGTTCCCTTCAATATTTTATCGCCACCATACGTTGCATCGCTAAATAAAGGGTGGCCAATGTGTTTCATATGGGCTCGTATCTGGTGGGTGCGTCCGGTCTCCAACTGACATTCTATCAGCGTAACATAATTTAGCCGCTCCAAAACTTTGTAGTGCGTTACAGACCATTTTCCTTTTTCAGGATCATCATAAATAGACATTACGCGCCTGTCGGCCACGCTGCGGCCAATGTAACCGGTTACAGTTCCATCCTTATCCAAATCGCCCCAAACCAGCGCCAAATATTTACGTGTGATGGTATGATCAAAAAATTGCTTGGCCAGGTAGTTCATAGAGCGCTCGTTCTTGCTGATAAGCAGCAAACCCGACGTGTCTTTATCAATGCGATGCACTAAACCGGGGCGACCGTCGTTCCCGGGCAAAGTGGGTAGTTGCTGAAAATGATATACCAGCGCGTTCACTAAAGTACCGGTGTAATTGTTATAACCGGGGTGAACCACCATACCGGCTTCCTTGTTTACCACTAACACATCATCGTCCTCATAAACAATAGTAATAGGTAAATCTTCCGGGTAAACTTCGGTATCGCGCGGGGGATGCGGTAGCACCACCGATATTACATCAAGCGGCTTTACCTTGTAGCTGGATTTAACGGCTTTATCATTAACCAGTACATTTTCGGCCTCAATGGCGTTTTGTATGCGGTTACGCGATGCATTTTCAACCCTGTGCATCAAAAACTTATCAATACGTAATAGCGACTGTCCCTTATCTACCACCACACGCAGGTGTTCATACAGATCCTGTTCTTCCTGTTCGTATGCTTCAACGTCCTGGCTCATGCAGGCAAAAGTAGCTGTTTTTTATATCGGTTATGTATGAATAATAGTTTAATACCCATTTGCAGTTATTTTTTTAATAGAATAATATCCTACATTTACTAAACCAATTAATTTAAATCACAATTATGAAAAAGCTTTACTCTTTTATCGCGGCGATATTTCTCGTTGCCGTATCGCTAACAGCTAATGCTCAGGACGATGACGGCTTTAGTGACTTGTTAAGATCAAACTCGGCAGATGCCACATTGCTATTCAAGAATTATGCTAATCCTTTATTTAAAGGCTTTGGTATTGGTTTAAATAGTGGTTGGAACAATACCGCTGCTACCAAAAAACTGCTACATTTTGATCTGCGGATTACTGCAAATGCGGCACTTGTACCAACTATGGACAAGACCTTTGATGTTACTAAAATAGGCTTGTCAAACCGCGTAAGAGTAGACGGAACTTCTACTACAAACATTGCACAAACTTTTGGTGGCGACAAAGATGTAGCAACCCCGGTTATGGCATTGTACGATAATAACAACAATAAACTTGGAACATTTAAAATGCCCGATGCAGTGCTTGGGGTAATACCGGCACCTAATATTCAGCTAACCGTTGGTTTAGTAAAGAACACTGATGTTACATTCCGCATAACGCCTGACATAAAACTTGGCGAAGATGCAGGAACAGTTGGATTGTTTGGCCTTGGTTTTAAACACAACATAATAAAGGACTTTTCTAAAACAAGCACTTTTGATCTTGCAGTAGCGGTAAACTACAGCCGTATTAATTATTCAAAACCGCTTGACGTAGCGAACGAAGACAACACATCAAATGCTTCAAACAACCAACGCATTGATGCCAAATTCAGCGGCGTTAATGTACAGGCTATCCTGTCAAAAAAACTATTATTCTTTACTCCGTTTGTATCTGTAGGTTATCAAACTGCTAAGACCGATTTTGGTGTATTGGGTAAATATGTTGTTAAATCAGGTGGTACATTTAACCCTAATACAAATCAAACAACTTACACTTATACCACACTTACAGATCCGGTTCACATTAATGAAAACAGCGTAGCCGGTATTCGCGGCGATGTGGGTTTTCAATTAAACCTGGCTATTTTACGTATTTATGCTTCGGTAGGTAGTTGCGCCGGATATATTTCTGGTAATGGTGGCATAGGCCTGGGCTTTTAACACCAGCTAATGAATATCGATCTGGATATTTACAGCCCCGTTCATCAAATAAAGGATAAACTTTTTGATGAACGGGGCTTATCTGTTTTTATAAAGCGCGACGACCTGATACACCCCATCATATCGGGCAATAAATGGCGCAAGCTTAAATACCTCCTTAAAAAAGCGCAGGCTCAAAATAAAAACCATTTGGTAACATTTGGCGGCGCTTTCTCTAACCATTTGTTAGCTACGGCTGGTGCCGCTGCTTTGTTCGGGTTTAAAGCCACAGGCTTTGTACGTGGAGACGAAGTTGAAAATGATATGCTTTTTATGTGCCGCCTGCATGGCATGAATTTAATTTTTGTTGACAGAGAACGCTACCGCCATAAACATGCCCTATTCAACCAATACTTTGCTGATAATAACGACGCTTTTTTTATTGACGAAGGCGGCGCATCGCCCGAAGCAGCCCGGGGTTGCAGCGAACTGGTAGATGAGTTGCCAGATACATACGATCATATCTTCTGCGCTTGCGGAAGGGGAACCATGGCGGCAGGGATAATTAACGGGCTACAGGCCCGGCAATTAAACACGCAAATGCATTGCGTACCTGTTTTAAAAGGCGGAGGTTTCTTAAAAAAGGCCATTGACGATCTTTTATCACAAACGCACGAATATCATCTGCATACCGACTACCACTTTGGCGGATATGGGAAAGTAAACCCCGAACTAATTGCCTTCATTAAAACGTTTGTTGCCAAAACAGGTATATTGATTGATCCTGTTTATACCGGCAAAATGCTGTATGCCATTTATGATATGGCAGCTAACCACCATTTTGAACCAGGCAGCAAAATATTAGCCATACATAGTGGTGGTATTTGGGGTTTGTTGGGGATGAAGGACAAGTTTATCTAATAGAAAACCCGTATACTATTATTAATATTAGGACAAAAAGCAGCTTTAGTTAATTTAAAGTTGGTTTTTTACCGGTCGGTTCAAAAACCGCCAAATTATGGCAATCAGGCCATTTTTTGTACATTTGATTATATAAACATCTGCTATGTATAATCTATCTGTCGCTCCCGAGAATGTTATTAAATCGCTAAGAAAACACGTTTTAGCCGATGGTTACGACCTTACTTTTGATATGGAAAAAAGTGAGGGTGTCTATATACACGATTCAAAAAACAAACGTACACTGCTTGACTTTTTTACCTGTTTCGCTTCTGTTCCTTTAGGATATAACCATCCAAAAATGTTGGGCGATGAGCAATTTAAAAAGAGTTTGATGTTAGCGGCTTTGACCAATCCCTCCAACTCTGACATTTATACAACCGAGTACGCGCAGTTTGTTGAGACCTTTGAGCGCGTTGGCATTCCTGAGTATCTGCCACATGCTTTTTTTATATCAGGTGGAGGTTTGGCCATTGAGAATGCCCTTAAGACCGCTATGGACTGGAAGGTGCAAAAAAACTTTGCGAAGGGTTACACAACCGAGAAAGGTTTTAAGGTGCTCCACTTTGAGCATGCTTTTCATGGCAGAACAGGTTACACATTAAGTTTAACCAACACGCTTCCGGTTAAAACCAAGTGGTTTGCCAGGTTTGATTGGCCGCGTGTATCGTTTCCCACTGTAAAATTTCCTATCACCAACGAAAACCTGGCGGACCTGGAAAAAAGAGAAAATGAGTCTATCCAACAAATAAAACAGGCATTCGCAGACAATAAGGATGATATATGCGCCATTATTGTTGAGCCGGTGCAGGCTGAAGGCGGCGACAATCATGCCCGGAAAGAATTTATGGAGCAGGTGCGAATACTGGCCGATGAGAACGATGCTTTATTAATATTTGATGAGGTACAAACCGGGGTTGGGCTTAGTGGTAAATTTTGGTGTCACGAGCACTTCGGCGAAAAAGCTCGTCCGGATATTATTGCCTTCGGCAAAAAAATGCAGGTATGCGGCATTTTAGCCGGTAGGCGTATTGATGAGGTGGAGCATAACGTGTTTAAAGTTCCTTCGCGTATTAACTCCACCTGGGGGGGCAGTTTGGTTGATATGGTAAGGGCAACAAAAATATTAGAGATAATTGAGGAAGACCATCTTTGCAATAAAGCAGCCGAAAACGGCCTCTATCTTCAACAGCAATTGCGTAACATTGCTGAGCGTAGCTCAAAAATAAACAATGTGCGCGGCAAAGGTTTGCTTACCGCATTTGATTTTGCCGACAAGCTCAGCCGGGATAAATTTATAAGCGAGGGAATGAAAAGAAACGTTATGTTTTTGGGCTGCGGCCCACATACCATACGCTTTAGGCCCGCACTTATTATTGAAAAAAATAATATTGATAATGGCCTTAATATTTTAGAAGAAATACTTCAATTGCTATAAAAATGTAATAATGTTGCTACAACAACGTATTTCTTAGGCGAATAATACGCATGTCTTCTGTTTTAAATACCTATAACGTATTTTTACTACATCTCTACAAAGAATTATTTTTAGCAGGTACGCACTCCCTAATATAAGCCTGTTAGCTATAGAATAATTTTACCTGAAAATTGTTATTTTATATGAGCAAGCCTATAGAAAAACTGAAAAAACAACTTATTGAAATATCTGAGGTTGTTAATGCGTTCCGATCCGAGGCCGTACAAGTAAAAGTAGTGGATAAGTTATTAGACGCCATGATCGAGTTTGAAAAAAGCGAAGGTGATAATGGTGAAATATTCCACAAAAAAAAGGTAGACCCAACCATTAACAATAGCACAGCCGCACGTAAAAAGCCCGGTGCAACAAAGGTGCTGAATCAGCTATTGAGCACCGATTTTTTTAAGACTCCGCATTCCATATCAGCCATTTCTGAATATTGCAAAAAGAAATTCGATTCAGATTTCAAAACCTCTGAACTGTCGGGTATTTTATTGAAGTTATCCAATGAGAATAAGCTAAGACGGCAACGTAATGACGAGAGTAACCGGTTTGAATATGTTAAGGTATGAGTTATTATTTCAGGTTAAACAGGCTGTCCACCCCTAATACCCTGCGCGAGGTAAATCCTTCTGCATAAGTTACACCTATAATTTTTCCGAATTCGCGTGCCCGTGCTTCAATACCCTCAATAAATCCGGGCATTGAAATATAAGTTTGAGGCTCATCTTTCTCCCACTCCGGATTGTAAAATTGCGAGCCAAAAGCTTTTATGCTTTCAATTTTCTTATCCCAATGCGCTGTAACATCCACCAATATATCGGGCTGAATATATTCATCCTGTATAAAGTTCAGCAATATATTGGCACGCCATGGCTGTTGTAGTCCTCCGTTGCCGTAAGTCTCAACTTTGCGTAAACCCGATAAAAAAGCGGCGGTATCAATTAATTGATACGCGCGCCCATGATCCGGGTGCCTGTCGTGCATTGCATTGCCAATGATTATTTCGGGCTGATATTTACGTATAGCTTCTATAACCTTTAACTGGTATTCTCGTGTGTTTTGAAAAAAACCGTCTGGTAGCCCAAGGTTTTCGCGGGCAGACAGGCCCAATATTTTGGCAGAGTCGGCCGCTTCAACATCACGTATCTCCGCTGATCCGCGGGTGCCTAATTCGCCACGTGTAAGGTCAACTATACCTACCTTCTTTCCGTCGGCAATATGTTTAAGCAGGGTGCCTGCACAACCTAACTCGGCATCGTCCGGATGTACAGATAGAACCAGTATATCTAATTTAAGCATAAGGTTAAATTTCGTTTACCAGGCGGCCTATTTTTTTCCTGATCTTTGACGAGGTAGGCTTGGTAAAAGGATAAAAAAAGTCGGTTACTACACCCATGCGGTTAACCAAAAATTTATGGAAGTTCCAGCGGGGGACAGATGACAGTATGCCATTTTGCTTTTTATCTGCAAAGAATTTATAAAGAGGATGAGCATAAGGCCCCCTTACTCTTATCTTATCAAAAAAGTGAAAATTTGACCCGTGGTTCTCGCAAAATTGAATAATCCCGGCACCTTCCAGCGGTTCCTGGCCGCCAAAGTCATTTGACGGAAAAGCCAGTATTTCAAAATCCAACCCTGCAAACTCATTTTTCAGTTCAACCAGATCCTTCATTTGCGGAGTAAAACCACATTGCGAAGCGGTGTTAACTATCAAAAGCACTTTATTTTTATAAGCGCTCAAACTCTCTTCCAGTCCGTTTAACATGGGTACGTTAAACCTGTAGATGGTATTATCTGTCATTAATTAATATCTATACGAATCGTATCCCGCCTGCTGCAGTATATACTCAATATCGCGTTGTTCGTCCCTGTCGTATTCTTCTTTTAGGTTATGGCCAAAAATTCGCGCCGCCGATTGTAGCAGGAATGCGTTAAAACCGCCCTTCAGTTCTTTGACCAGGGTGTAAGTGGTATTATTGGTCTCGCGGTCAATTAACTTTATCAAGATCTCGCCTTGAGTAACCGTGAGGTTTTCTATCTCTTTTTTAAACATGTCCTTTATTTGCACCTCGCAAACTTTTACTAAAGCCTTTTGCTTTCTCTTGTCACCAGTAAGGGCCAGGTCGCGTTCTAATTGTCTGTATCGATCCCCGGCAAAACGGGCATATGGAATAACTTTGTAAACATTGTTCCTTAAACGGCGGTAAGCGTCTCTGTCGGCCTGCGTCCTGAAAATGCGCACATCAGTTATCTGTACTTCCGGCGCCACAAGCCACGGGATGCGTTCGCCCTCATATTCCACAGAGTAGGTCCTAATAGTGTCATTTTTGCCAAGAGCCGGATATGGCGCCGCCTCCTGCGCCTTTACAACGCAGGCCATGCAACAGCAAACTAAAATAAGACCAATAAATTTCATAATTTTACTTGTCTGCAAAATTAACGCAATTTTTTTCTGTATTTTATAAATTACGGCAAATAAAATGTTTATTGCAAGTCTGTGATGATAAAAAGAATAACCGCGGTATGAAAGAATTAGTGATAGATATTGAAGCGGAAAAAAACGAGATACTGAAAAGATATCGCGCTTTACTGCGTGCGAGTAAGTCAACCCTGCAAAAAGGTGATAAACGCATGATACGTAAGGCATTTGATATGGCTTTAGAGAGCCATAAAGATATGCGCCGCAAATCTGGCGAACCTTATATTTACCACCCTATTGCTGTAGCCCAAATAGCCGCTGAAGAAATTGGTCTTGGCACTACTTCGATAGTATGCGCGCTGCTGCATGACGTGGTAGAAGATACAGATATAACGCTTGATGAAATAGAGAATGAGTTTGGTAAAAAGGTAGCCAAAATTATTGACGGCCTTACCAAAATATCAGGTGTTTTTGACACCAACAGCTCATTACAGGCCGAAAACTTCCGCAAAATGCTGCTTACCCTGGCAGATGATGTGCGGGTTATACTGATAAAATTGGCCGACAGGCTGCACAATATGCGCACCATGGAGTTTATGCCGCGCGACAAGCAGCTTAAACTATCGTCAGAAACAATATACCTGTATGCGCCGTTGGCTCACCGTTTGGGTTTATACGCCATAAAGTCTGAATTGGAAGACCTTTCCATGAAATACATGGAGCGCGAAACCTACCAGTTCATTAAAAATAAACTCAACGAGAAAAAGGCCGAACGCGAACGTTTTATACGCGATTTTATTGAGCCGGTAAAAAAGACACTGGAAAGCCAGGGTCTGGAAGGCGATTTATTTGGCCGCCCAAAATCCATCCATTCCATTTGGAACAAGATGAAGAAAAAGGCGGTACCGTTTGAGGAAGTGTATGACCTTTTTGCTATCAGAATTATATTAGACAGCGCACCCGAAAACGAAAAGGCGGATTGCTGGAAAGCATATTCTATTGTTACGGACCTTTACCGGCCTAATCCGGACAGGTTGCGCGACTGGATATCGTCGCCAAAGGCAAATGGTTATGAGTCATTACATACTACAGTAATGGGGCCCCGCGGGCAATGGGTTGAGGTGCAGATACGCACCAAACGCATGAATGAAATTGCCGAAAAAGGTTTTGCAGCGCATTGGAAATATAAAGAAGCATCAACCGACAGCGGCCTTGACCTTTGGGTTAGCAAAGTGCGCGAAATGTTGAAGAACCCTGATGCTAATGCTCTGGAGTTTTTGGATGATTTTAAAATGAATCTCTTTTCTGACGAGATATTCATTTTCACACCGAAAGGCGCGCTTATTCAATTGCCCTTAAATGCTACTGCGCTTGACTTTGCCTTTGAGATACACACTGATGTTGGCGCCAGTTGTATTGGTGCCAAAGTGAACCATAAACTGGTACCGCTTAGCTATAAACTGCAAAACGGCGACCAGGTAGAGATCATCACTTCAAGCAAACAGGTACCTAAAGAAGACTGGCTGAGTTTTGTGGTGACGGCCAAGGCTAAATCAAAAATAAAATCGGCACTGAAAGAAGAAAAACGTAAAGTAGCCGAGGATGGAAAAGAGATATTAGAGCGAAAAATGAAATCGCTCAAGATAACTTACAACTCGGAAAACCTGCACAAGCTGAGCTTTTATTTCAAACTGCAATCCACACAGGATCTTTTCTTTAATGTAGCCAAAGGGTTAATTGATATCAAAGATCTGAGAGAATACCAACTCTCAGAAAAAGTAATTGAGAACAAACCCCAGGATAAGATAGAGACAGAGCAGGTGCATACGCTGCTTAAAAATATCAAGACCAAAGACAGCGACATGCTGCTTATTGGCGAAGATATGCAGAAGATAGACTACAAACTGGCTGCCTGCTGTAACCCCATTCCCGGCGATGATGTTTTTGGATTTATTACCGTTAGCGATGGCATAAAGATACATCGCACCAACTGCCCTAACGCGGCCAAATTAATGGCAAATTATGGCTATCGAATTGTTAAAGCAAAGTGGACCAATCAACAGGAATTGGCATTTTTAACAGGTTTGCGCATTACAGGTATTGATGATGTTGGATTAATTAATAAGATCACTACAGTAATATCAAATGACTTTAAAGTGAACATGCGTTCAATAACGGTTGATAGTGATAATGGTATATTTGAAGGCTCAATTATGGTTTATGTTAACGATACTGAACATTTAGATAACCTGATAAAGAAACTTAAAATGGTGAACGGAGTTAACACCGTGAGTAGGTTTGATACAGCTATTGAAAAGGCTTCTTGAGATAGATGCAAGAAACAATAGTCAAGAATCAAGATGGAATATTTGCAGTCTTGATTCTTGGCTCTTAATTCTTGACTCTCCTTAATAATTAATAACTTTGACTCTTTAATAAAACACTATGCCCCAACAGGAAACCATAGCAATGGTAAAAAAGATTTTCGAGGCTTACCTTGAAAATAAAAGTTTGCGCAAAACGCCCGAACGCTTTGCTATTTTGGAAGAGATCTATTCGCGTAGCGATCACTTTGATGTGGAGTCGTTGTACATCCACATGAAAAATAAAAAGTATCGCGTTAGTCGCGCTACGGTATATAACACTTTGGAGCTACTGGTGTCATGTGATCTGGTTACTAAGCACCAGTTTGGTAAAAACATGGCGCAGTTCGAAAAATCATACGGCTACCGTCAACATGATCATATTATATGCATCGACTGCGGTAAAGTAGTTGAGTTTTGCGATCCACGCATTCAGCAGATCCAAAGTATGATGGGCGAATTACTCAAATTTGAAATAAAGCACCACTCTTTAAATCTTTATGGAAATTGTGTAAAACTTAGAGAAGGTTTCTGTGACAGAAAAAATTAACTTTGCGACCTTTGATATAACACTATAATTTCATAATGGCTGTTGACGTATTATTAGGCCTCCAGTGGGGCGACGAAGGTAAAGGAAAGATTGTTGACGTATTAAGTGCAGGTTACGACCTGATTGCCCGCTTTCAGGGCGGCCCTAATGCAGGGCATACTTTAGAGTTTGATGGTAAAAAGTTTGTGCTGAATACCATCCCTTCGGGAATATTCTTTGCCAATACCCTTAACCTTATCGGTAATGGTGTTGTTATTGATCCCATCACCTTAAAAAAAGAATTAGATAAGTTAAAAGATGCCGGTCACGACCTGCTTGCCAAAAAAAACCTGGTTATAGCAAAAAAGGCTCATCTTATATTACCAACTCACCAGTTACTCGATGCCGCTAACGAAAAGCGCATGGGCGAAGGTAAAATAGGTTCAACCTTAAAAGGCATTGGCCCTACCTACATGGATAAAACCGGTAGAAACGGCTTACGTATAGGCGATATTACCCTGCCTGATTTTAAGGAGCGCTACCAAAAATTAGTCGATAAACATACATCAATGCTGCAGGCATTATATGGCGATGTAGCTGATTTCAGCGAACGCGAACAGGCGTTTTTTGAAGCCGTTGAGTTGATAAAACAATTCCCGTTGGTTGACTCTGAGCATTTGGTTAATAATTACATTAAAGAAGGTAAAAAGGTGTTAGCTGAAGGAGCACAAGGCGCTATGCTTGATATCGACTTTGGTTCATATCCGTTTGTAACTTCCTCAAATACCACCACAGCCGGTGCCTGCACCGGTTTAGGTATAGCCCCATCCACCATTGGCGATGTAATTGGTATTTTTAAAGCCTATTGCACACGCGTAGGTGGCGGCCCCTTTCCTACTGAATTGAACGACGAAACCGGCGAAGAACTGCGCCGCATTGGCCACGAGTTTGGCGCTACAACCGGCAGACCGCGCCGTACCGGCTGGATAGATCTTCCTGCTTTGAAATATGCAATTATGCTGAACGGCGTTACCCAAATGGTGATGACCAAAGCTGATGTATTAAGCGGATTTGATAAAATATACGCTTGCACCCACTACAACTATTTAGGCGAAAAGATAGATTATATGCCTTACGATATATGTTCGGTTGATGCTGAACCTGTATTACAGGAAATTGACGGCTGGAACGAGGATTTGACAGGCATAACTGAATTATCAGAAATACCTGCAAGGTTACAATCATACATTGATTATTTAGAAAAGGAACTGGGCGTTCCTATCAAATACCTGTCTGTAGGACCAGATAGAAAACAAACTTTGGTGTTACACGATGATTGATAATTGAAGATCCGTCAACCAGTTAATTATACATAAAAAGAAAGCTCTGCTAAACAGCAGAGCTTTCTTTTTATGTATATCACTAATCTTTAATCTTCAATAACTCAATCAACTACCAAAACGCCATCTGCCATAACAGAAATGTCTTTTTTAGGGGCTTTTATGGCAGCTATCTCTTCTTTTGATTTTCCCGCGTCAGATGCAAGATGTTGCAGATCCTTAACCGAGGTTTCTTTTAGGCTAGCCTCGCCTTCTACCACTACCGTTTTACCAATAATATTTTGCGGCATAAAATAGCCATAGTCGGTAAATTGAACTAACACGGTGCTGCCGTCATCTTTAGCTAAGCGCATAAAGCATCCTTTCACCTTACAAACCTCAACAACTTTACCTGTTACTTTACCTTTAAAAGTTGGGGTGGTACTAAGTGCAGAAGAAAGTGCCAAAGTGGTAAACGCCTTGGCGGCAGTGGTGCCTTTGCCATAAGTTACACCCGGAGCAGCGGGTTTAGGGGCATCTGTTTGCGCGTAGGTAAGACTGCCAAAAGCAAGGCATAGCGCTAAAACGAACAGTTTTTTCATTGTATTTACTTTTACTAGAGTAATAAAATCAGTTTGGGCAAAGATAACGCTAAATACCAAACAATTACAAGCCGCATTATATTACAACCTGGTTGCAAAGCATTTGGTTTGAGATGGCTATTTTTACGCGGTGGTAAAACTATTAACGGATACCGGAATTTTTAAGAAGAAAGCCCTGCAATGGGCTTCAGCGTTTGATACGGTTTGCTATCTGGATTCCAATGATTTTCAAGATCCTTACTCAAAATTTGATACGCTTATAGCAGTAGGTATAAAGGACCAAATAATAGCCTCCGCCGGATCTGCCTTTAATGAACTGGCAGAATTTCGTAATAAACACGCAGGTTGGATAGCGGGTTTTTTTGGCTATGACCTTAAGAATGAAGTTGAAAACCTTACGTCATCCAATCCCGACTATCTTCAATTTCCAGACCTGCATTTTTTTGCACCCCTGTATCTTATCATCATTCGTGGTAACGAGGCGGAAATCATTTCCGACGATCCTGAACAGACCTTACAAGCTATAGAGGATAATCAAGCAGACGCCAAACCTATCGCCCCGATAGCGCTTAAGCAACGGTTCAGTAAGGTGCAATATTTAAGCGCAGCCGGGAAGATAAAGGAACACATTGCCAGGGGCGATATTTATGTCACCAACTTCTGCCAGGAGTTTTATGCTGATGATGTGCAGATCGATCCTGTTTCTGTCTTTTTGGAACTGAACAGAACATCACCCAAACCTTTTGCGGCATTTTATAAATGGAACAACAACTATGCGCTTTGTGCATCGCCGGAGCGGTTTATAGCTAAACGTGGGAGCACGCTGATATCCCAGCCTATAAAAGGCACAGCGCCCCGTGGCGATACGGTAGACGAAGATGAAGCCATAAAACTACAACTGCGCAACCACGCCAAAGAACAGCAGGAAAACGTAATGATTGTAGACCTGGTGCGCAATGACCTTACCAAATCGGCCAGGCCGGGTACTGTTAAAACGGAAGAGCTGTTTGGCATCTACAGCTTTATGCAGGTGCACCAAATGATATCAACCGTGGTTTGTGAGTTGCGGGAGGATATATCGGCGGTTGAGGCTGTGCGTAACACCTTTCCGATGGGCAGCATGACCGGCGCGCCCAAAATACGGGCTATGCAGCTGATGGAGGAATACGAGCGCAGCAAACGCGGCCTTTACTCCGGCGCTATAGGGTACTTCAGTCCCGATGATGACTTTGATTTTAATGTAGTGATACGAACCCTGCTTTACAACGCTGATGCGCGCTACCTGTCATTTCAGGCCGGCAGTGCTATAACCTACCATGCCGATGCAGAACAAGAGTACGAAGAATGCCTGCTTAAAGCCAAGGCTGTTTTAGAGGTTTTGGGGAACAAATAAAAACGTTTTGTCCCACGCGTGTGTGAGACAGAATGAGACAAAGCGGGACATCTTTTAGTAAGTAATTGGCAAAGAAATCTCATTACACCCTTATCTTCTCCCCCATCCTCACCGCAATAGCTGATCCGTTAGCAAAAAATGCTGAGTATGGCTTGCCTTGTAAATAAGGCACAAAAGCATCCCCGTAAAGAGCGGCAACGTCAGCATCAAAATTATAATCAGTAACAGTGCGGGTTTGCCACGACACGTGCTGAACCTCGTACTGCATTGTTGTATTAGCATCCCAAATGTTATAGCCCCAATAATGCTCAAAAATAAATTCCTCGGCGCTGCCTGGCGCAATGTGAGTAGGCTTATCGCTCATTACTGCACCCAATTTATTCCATCGGCCCTTAAGCTTCCACTCGTATGAATATTCAGTTTGGTCTTCACCCAGCCGCCTGATAGAATGGCGCATAGGCAGGGCGCGGTAATGCTCGCGATACAGGTTGTTAGCAATTAATGCTATGGCGCGTTTAGGCACCAGTTCGCTTATAAATACCGCGCCGCGTTTCCATTTACTACCATCAAAATGGCGCACATAAAAACGCAGGTTAACTTCTTCAAAATTTACATGGAAAGGCCAGCGAACGCTCAGCACGCGGGTATCATGAAATAAAAATCCCACCATACTCACCAATGCTTTGCCCTCCCAAAGATCAAGTTCGGTACCGGCAGGGAGGTAAGGTTTTAGTATAGCAGGGTCAACCTCGTAGTTAAGCATGATAAGGTTGAGCCAGTTGGCTGTTAAAAAGGCAGGTGTAGGCATAATGTAAATAACAATTCTGTGTCTTTCCTTTAGCCGTAATTATGGTAAATCACCACAGAGAACGCAAAAGGCACAGAGATAAAAAAAATCAGAATTGGGGTTGGATTCTGTATTAAAACTTGATACGGTGTCTAAGCGCTTACCAAAGCGCTTTTATCTCCGCAAAAGAACGATGCTGGCCCGAAGCGTTTTGTGCCTGTGCAGGTGGGGCCGAAAAAATATAATGTGTAACCAGTTTATCAACCAGCACCAGCGAAGCGATTATAAGCGCCACACCGGCAACCTGGTTCAGCCGATGCACTAATTTTGCTGATACCCTGTCTCGTAGTTTATTGGCGTAAAACGCTTTGGTAGTATCCAGCCCAAACTGAACTACCAGCACGGTTAAAAACATAACAGCAATTTTATAGCCGCGGGTTGGATCACTTGCATGAAAAATTGTACTGGCGGTACCTATAACGGTTATCCAATGGAACAAAAGCGTTGGGTTAAAAATACACATCAAAAACCCTTTTAAAAAATAGCCGTAGCGCTTAAGACCCGTTGGCTGATCGTTACTATAATTGATCTTTACTTTTTTAACAATGTAGCGTATACCAACTACGAACAGAATAATACTGCCTACAACACCTCCAATGGTTTTAGTTTGGGCAGGTACATCAAATAATTGCGAACCAAAAAGAATAGCCCCCACAAACACTATATCGCTGCAAACAACGCCGAGGGCCATGTAAATACCTGCATGAAAGCCCCGCTCAATACTGGTTTTTATTAATGCAAAAAAAACCGGGCCGGTTAAAAACGTCAACACTATTCCAATCCCAATCCCCGAAATAACAGCCTCTATCATTTATTAGGTTTCATTTTAATGAAGAATGCGAATATCTGTCTTATATCATAAACAACCAAACTTAAATACTACATATGTATTAACTAATGTTTGTATAATTAATTTTATATAGCTGTAATTATAAAAAATGGTTTATGTTAGTGTTTGAATCCCAACTTAATATCAGCAACAAAAAATGGAGCAAAATAAGTCAAAAAATTATGGGTCGGCGTTGTATACGCTCATTACGGTATTCTTTTTTTGGGGATTTGTTGCGGCCAGTAATGACATACTGATACCTGTTTTTAAAGAAAAACTACAACTGGAGCAATGGCAATCGCAAATGATATCATTCGCATTTTATGTGGCTTACACTGTTGGTTCAATAATTTACGCCATTATCTCGAGTGGTATTAAAGGGGACATTTTAAATAGAATAGGTTACAAAAATGGCATTGCTTTGGGTTTAGTTATTTCTGCTCTGGGTACGCTGCTTTTTTATCCTGCTGCAGAAAGCGCCTCGTTTCTGATCATGATAACCGGCCTGTTTATAGTTGGTTTGGGGTTTTCGCTTCAGCAAATTGCCGCCAACGCGCTGGCCATTGCGCTGGGCGATCCTAAGACCGGGGCACAACGACTTAGCTTAGCGGGTGGGGTAAATAACGTGGGTGGTACAATTGGGCCGGTGCTTGTAAGTTTGGCTATTTTTGGCAGTGTAAATGCAAGTTCAAGTGAGGCCAGTATCAGCGCGGTAAAATTTCCGTACCTTATATTAGGAGCGGCATTTATATTGGTGGCCGTTATTTTCAAATTCTCATCAATACCCGACCGGATAGAAGCAGAGGCGGAAGCCGAAGCGGCCGATGTTTCGCAGTTTACCCACAATGTTAAGAAAAAAAGTGCCTTGAGCTATCAGCAATTGGTGTTGGGCATGATAGCCATTTTTGTTTATGTTGGTGTGGAAGTATCAACCGCCAGCAATTTACCCGAATATATGCTTAAAAAGTTGGGGGTGGCAACAGCCAGCAGTGCGCCATATGTGTCATTATATTGGGCCAGTTTGATGATTGGCCGCTGGACGGCCTCAATAGCTGTTTTTAACCTCACCGGCGCATTTAAAAAAATGATGAACGTTGTTGTGCCTTATGCAGCATTCGGACTTTTTCTGTTAATTAGTAAGTTAGCCAACCATGATGTTACCCCGTTTTACGTTTATGGTTTTGCTATAATAGTGTTAATAATTGCCGACCTGCTAAGTAAAGGCAATCCTGCAAGGCAGCTTTTCATTTTTTCTGCATTGGCCATTGTTGCCTTATTTATAGGAATGACCACCACCAGTATGCTAAGCGCTTACGCTTTGATAAGTGTGGGCCTTTTCTGCTCAACACTATGGCCCTGTATTTATGCCCTTGCCATCGCCGGTTTAGGAAAACATGCCAACCAGGGCTCGGGCTACCTTATTATGATGATAATGGGAGGCGGCTTTATTAGTTTGTTGCAGGGCTTTTTAGCTGATGATGCACTGCTTGGTATACAATGGTCATACCTGGTTGGGGTGGCTTGCTTTGCTTACCTTGCATTTTACGCTATTAAAGCCAAAAGCATTCTTAAGGCGCAGGGAATTGATTTTGAGGAAGCATCTGTAAAGGCAGCCCATTAATCAGAAAACGATTATAGAACATCACACTTATGAAACCCAGTTTTGATCATATTTTTATGAAGTTGGCTACCGACCTTGCCCTGCGCTCGCATTGCGTAAAGGCCCAGGTTGGAGCTGTTTTAGCGCGCGATACACGTATTATTTCCATTGGATATAACGGCCCACCAGCCGGTACGCATAATTGCGATGAGGAATGGCCCGAAACCGGCTGCGCCCGCGACTCGAAAGGCAGTTGTTCACTTGCCTTACACGCCGAACAAAACGCCATACTCTACGCCGTGAAAAATGGCGCACGACTGGAAGGAGCTACGCTGTACACCACCCTATCTCCGTGCATAGCTTGCGCCCGACTGATATTTTCGGCAGGGATTAAGCAAGTTTATTTCAGCAAATCATACGCGCAGTACAAAGGCATAGCCAGCGATGAAGGGGTTGATTTTTTAAACAGGTTTGGAGTGCCGACGGTAAGGTTGGAGGAAGAGGTGGTTTAGACGAGCGCGGTCCTGGTATCGCTCGGTTATGTCCGTCGCGCTTGGCTTGCCCCGCTATGGCCGCGGAGGCCTTCTTCTTTTTTCTTGATAAAAAAGAAGCAAAAAATCAAGTCAGCAGAAAATGCTTCTTTGCCGCACGGGCCTTTGCCCTGCAAATCAGGTAAAACCACGGGCTGTAAAATTTTGCCCCGCTTTCGCTCGCACAAGGCCTACGCTTCAGCAAAAAATTACTATGCCCCTGCCTACACACCACCCACCAGTTTTATCTGATTTCACCCGAAGCTGATCTGCTGACGTTTCTGCTTCAATACGAATACCCCAGCACAATCAAAAAGAGCGCGAAGGCCTGCCGAAAAACGCGGGCCATGGGTAAAGGCTTTGCGGGGGGAAGGATTTTTTCGGCTTGATGTTTGGTTACTTTGCATCTAAGGTAAAGTAACAGCCTCCGCGGCGAATGAGCGGGGCAAGCCAGGCGCGATGGACTAACCAAGCGATAAGTATTTGTCCACTTCCCATCGTGTGACGATCGCTCCGTACCTCGCAATGAAATGGGAAAAATCTTCGTTATGAATCAAACTTCTCCAACAACTTCAACAACGTTTCAAAATCCTTTGGATATGGGGCTTGAATGGTAACGTCTGTGCCATTTAGAACTTTAAAGGTAACCTGATAGGCGTGTAAGGCAAAACGCTTCATAATGGGCAGTTCTTCCTGCTCCTTGCCTAAATGATATTTACGCTTAATGGCTGATAAAAAAACAGGCTTGCCTTTGTACATTTCATCCCCTGCAATTGATGCCCGCTGAGTGGCTAAGTGGATGCGGATCTGGTGCATACGGCCTGTAACCGGGCGGCATTCAACCAAAGTATAATGCTTAAAATATTTTAGCGACTGGAACCAGGTTTCGGCACGTTTGCCCTCCTGCCTGCTGATGGTTACGTTGCCTTTACCAACGTTAAGTATGGGCAGATCAACCAGCAATTTTTCAAAAACGTGGGTGCCATCTATCACGGCATGATAAACCTTATTTACCTGCCGTTTTTCAAACTGCATGGATACATGGCGGTAAGCCTCAGGATTTTTAGCTATGATCAATGATCCCGATGTTTCCTTGTCCAAACGGTGGCATATCTGCGCATCGTCAGAGTACGCCTTTGCCATACGTAAAATGCTGATATCGCTGCTGCCTTCGCCCCGCTCATCCAACGAGCTGATAAAGGCCGGCTTGTTTATCACTATCAAATCATCATCCTCAAACAATATCAGGTCGGCAAACTTGGGTATCTTCATGCTTTTATATTAGCCGGCAAAAATACGGTTATTAATTTAAATTCTTTTTAGCGTAGTTGTTTGTCTCCCTCATCAGTTTTCGTCCCTCAAAAACAAATTTCAATTCTCATTGGTTATTACCCTGAAAAACATACATCTAACTATAAATAACACTATGAGCAGTAATGCAACTAAACCTGAAGAAAAGGGATTTTTTGAGAAGGTTAAAGAAACAATTGAAGAACTTTGGGAAGGCACCAAAGATACCGCCGAAGACGTAGCAGACGTTGCCGAAGAAAAATTTGACGACCTGAAAAAGGCCGTTGCACCAAAGAAACGCGCTGCGGTACGTAAAGCAACTACCGCTAAGGCCTCAGTTAAGAAAGAAATCGACAAAGTAGCGTCAAAAACCAAAGCAGCAGTAAAAGAAACCAAAGCTAAAGTTGAGGATGTTAAAGCAAAGGCAGAGACAAAGGCTAAAAGCATAACCACAAAAGCTAAAGCCGCAGTTGCCGACGTTAAGAAAAATGCAGATACTAAAGCCAAGGCTGTAAGCACCAAAGCAAAAGCAGAAGTAGCGGCTGTTAAAAGCGCTGCCGCAAAGAAAGCTACTGTGGCAAAAAAGGCTGCCGCAACAAAACGCAAACCAATGTTGTAATACAATGGCTATAAACTACAAAGGCCCCGAAATTCGGGGCCTTTGTAGTTTATGCTTCAAATTTGTATCCTACACCTTTTACGGTCGCTACCACATCGTCGCCCAGTTTTTCTCTCAGTTTCCTGATGTGTACATCTATGGTACGGTTAGTTACCACTACAGAGTCTTCCCAAATGTTTTTAAGGATCACCTCGCGGGTGTAAACCTTGCCGGGTTTTGATGCCAGCAGGTAAAGTAACTCGAATTCCTTTTTTGCCAGTACCACTTTTTGCCCGTCCTTGTAAACCAGATAAGCTTCGCGGTCAATTACCAGATTGCCAATTTCCAGCTTATTATCTGCAACATCCTCTACAGGTGCATTACGGCGCAAAATGGCGTTTATGCGGCTTACAAGGGCTCTCGGCTTAATAGGCTTGGCAATGTAATCATCGGCACCAACGTTAAAACCGGCTATCTCTGAATATTCTTCGCTGCGGGCAGTTAGAAACACCATAAAGGTATTTTTAAACTCGGGCATGGTGCGCATAATACGGCAGGCTTCAATGCCATCCATTTTAGGCATCATTATATCAAGAACTATCAGGTCGGGTAGTGAACGTTTGGCTTCGGCAACGGCTTCCTGGCCATTATGTGCCAGGTAAACCTGGTAGCCTTCCTTCTTCAAATTGTATTCAATAAGCTCTAAAATATCAGGCTCGTCATCAACAATAAGTATCTTCTGTTTGGTAGTGTTGCTCATTAACAATTTTTTTGAGTAAAAGTATAAGCTTAAAAGAAGATTATGGTTAACTCAATATTAACAAATTGTTAAATAGTACTTTATTTTAACATTCTATTGAGCCTTGGTAAATGTTCTCTTTAAAAAATCTTCAAGATCGGTGCCTGTAATGTTTTTTGCCACTATAACGCCCTGAGGATCAATTATAAAATTTGATGGGATAGCATACACTCTATAAAGCGACGGCGTACTGCCTTCAAAACTTTTCAATTCCGAAGCATGCTTCCATGTTAATTTATCAGCTTCTATCGCTTTCCGCCAAAGGTCCTTCTCCTCATCAAGCGAAATGCCAAGTATATCGAAGCCCTTGTCTTTATAAAGATTGTATTGCTTTACTACGTTCGGATTTTCCTGCCTGCACGGCGCGCACCATGACGCCCAAAAATCTAGCATCACGTATTTACCCTTATAATCTGATAATTTAACCGGCTTGTTATCCAAACCGTTTATAACAAACCCGGGCGCTTTTTGACCAACCGATACAGGTTTGGCAGCCATCATGCGGGCAATAAAAGCCTGCACTCCCGGGTTGTCTGTAAAGTATTGTTTTTCCTTTAGTTTTTCGGCGTAAGCTATCAATTGCTGCTCGTAACGCATGCTATCCAACGATACCATTGCATAGAATGCAGCCGGGGAGGTTTCGTTCTTATCCTTAAAATCTATTAAAGCATTGCTATAGTCTTCAATATTTTTGCGATACAGGGGAATGAATTTTTCTGAAAGCGCCGCAGTTTCTTTGCCCGCCTTCTCTGCTTCAGCCTGGTATTGCTCGTCTAATTTGGTATTCTTATCCCCGTAAAAAGCGCTGATCTTGTTAAACTCCTGTATTTTTGCTGAGTTTTCAGAGCCTTTAACGGTGTAGATATGCTTTTCGTCCTGCAAATCGGTGGTAAACTCAATTTTGTCGCCGTTAGCAGCTATCAGATCAAAAAAGAAACCACCAATGCGCAATTTATAAAGGTTGGCGTAGGGCGTAAAATGCTTGAATTGAAATTTGCCCTGCTCATCCAAACTTGCCGAGTCGGCTATTTCCACGCGGGTTGTGCCTGCTTCTAACAGATAAATCTTTTTTGCGTCGCCTGCGTTTTTGATCTCGCCCGAAAGGGTAAAATCGGCGTTTTGCACGCAAGCCGAGCAGAAGCTTAAAACAGCTAACAGGATGAGGTGGCGTATCTTCATTTAGTTTCTAATTCTTTTATTAACAACTGATTTGTTTTCTGCGGATCGATCTTGCCTTTTGAGCGTTTCATTATCTCGCCCATAAACAAACCTAAAACGCCTTTTTTCCCTTTTTGATATTCTGTAACCTTATCAGGGAATTTGGCCAGCGCTTCACGGATAAATTCGCTAACATCGTCGCTGTCGGCAGTTATCAGTAAGTTAAGCTCGGTTGCCAGTTGCTGCGCCGTTTTACCGGGCGATGCCAGCATAGCCGGGAACAACTTGTGCGAAGCTACGGTATTATTAATTGATCCGGCGTCTATTAATTTAATTATCCCGGCCAAATTCTCGGGTCGCAGGTGCAGGTCGCTTATGTGTTCGCCGGTTTCATTAAGGTGCGATTTAACCGGCCCCATTAGCATATGAACGGCAGCTTTATAATTAGTGGTATGTTTTATCAGTTCTTCAAAGTAAAAAGCCAGTTCTTTATCAGCGGTAATAACCGATGCATCGTACTCGTTTAAGCCTAACTCGTCGGTATATTTTTTATGCAGCTGATGCGGAAGGGCGGGCAAAGTTTGGCGGATGGTTTCAACGTAAGCATCATCCAAAACTATTGGCACCAAATCCGGCTCGGGGAAGTAGCGGTAATCGTTAGCCATTTCCTTACTGCGCAGTACAGATGTTTCACCTGTATCAGCGTTAAAGTTAAGGGTGTTTTGATCTATAAAGCCACCTGCCTCAATAACCTTAACCTGGCGCTCAAACTCGTGCTCAATGGCACGCTGTACGTTACGTATGGAGTTTAAGTTCTTTACCTCGCAGCGGTTACCGTATTCAGTAGCGCCCCTTAGCCTTACGGATATATTAGCATCGCAGCGCATGCTGCCTTCTTCCATATTGCCATCGCAAACATCAAGGTAACGCAGCAATTTGCGCACTTCTGTTAAATATTGCCCGGCTTCTTCGGCGCTGCGCATATCGGGCTCTGATACTATCTCTAACAAAGGCACCCCCGCCCGATTAAGATCAATGAAGGAATCATCACAAACACTGTCGTGCATGCTTTTGCCGGCATCTTCTTCCATGTGGATGTGGTGAATGGCAATGTCTTTTATGGTTCCGTCTGATAACTTAACGGTTACCGCCCCGCCCAAACAAATAGGTTCCTGATCCTGCGAGATCTGGTATCCTTTAGGCAGATCAGCATAAAAGTAATTTTTACGGGCGAAATGATTATTTAAGTTGATGGTACAATTACAAGCCAGGCCCATTTTAACCGCATACTCAACCATGCGTTTATTTATACGTGGCAATGTACCCGGATGACCCAATGAAATGGCACTTACGTGGTGGTTAGGTTCGGCGCCAAATGCGGCCGAATCAGATGAAAAAGCTTTGCTTTGAGTGGATAATTGCGCGTGAACCTCTAATCCGACAACTAATTCATATTTTTCGCCTGTTTCGCCTGTCAAAATCGTCATAAAATAAAATATCGACAATATTATTGCCAATAGCCTTCAAATATATAAATTTTAGATATAAAGACGCCTAAAAGCCCCCTCTAAATCTCCCCCGGTAGGGGAGACTTTTAGGAGCATGGTTTTTAAGTCCTCCCTACCGGGGAGGATTTAGGAGGGGCTTATAATTGCTCTCGCCTTCTCTAACACCCTATCCAATCCACTCAAATCTTTACCCCCTGCCGTAGCAAAAAACGCCTGACCGCCGCCGCCGCCCTGGATCTCTTTAGCCAGTTCGCGCACTATTTTGCCGGCGTCAAGACCTTTTTCTTTTACCAGGTTCTCTGCTATCATCACGGTAATGCCGGGTTTGCCATCATTAGCAGCGACCAGCACCAGGAAGAGATCAGATACAATATCTTTTAACTGGTAAGCCAGGTTCTTTACCGCGTCGGCATTAGGCAGGTCAACTTTTTGCCCGATGAAATTTATGCCGTTGACGTTCTCCACCTTTGTCGCCAAATCATCTTTTAAACCTGATGATTTTTCAAGAATGCTTTTCTCTATTTCTTTTTTAAGGCGATTGTTCTCGTCTATTAAACCCTCAACACTTTTGCTGATGTCTTTCGGATTTTTCAGCAATTCTTTCAGCTCACTTAACAGTTTGCTTTGGGCAATGATATATTGCTCGGCAGCAATACCGGTAATGGCCTCTATACGGCGTACACCTGCCGCTACAGCGCTTTCTGATATGATCTTAAAGTAACCTATAGCGCCAGTTGCCGGTACGTGTGTGCCGCCGCAAAGTTCCTTGCTAAAGGTTTCATCAAAAGTGATAACACGTACATAATCGCCGTATTTTTCACCGAATAGCGCGGTAACACCACTGCTGATTGCTATATCATAAGGCACGTTGCGCTCTTCTTTCAGGGCAATGTTAGCGCGGATCTTTTCGTTTACTATTGCCTCTATCTGCGCCAGTTCCTCGTCTGTAACTTTTGCAAAATGCGAAAAGTCGAAACGCAGGTACTCGGCGTTTACCAATGATCCTTTTTGGTTTACGTGCGTACCTAAAACATTTTTCATGGCGGCATGCAGTAAGTGCGTAGCCGAGTGGTTATTCATGATGCTGGTACGCATGTTCTTTTCAACAATGGCGGTTAAGGCATCGTCAATATCATCCGGCAACTTATCTACGTAGTGTACAATCAGGCCGTTCTCTTTTTTGGTATCGGTAACATAAACCACTTCGCCATCCGGGAAAACTAACTCGCCCTTATCTCCTACCTGTCCACCACTTTCGGCGTAGAAAGGTGTTTTATCCAGTACGATCTGGAATTGATCTTTACCCTTAGCAGTTACTTTTCGGTATTTAACTATGTGGGCAATAGTTTCGGTTTCGTCGTAGCCGGTAAACTCAACGGTGTCATCTTCTTTTAACACTACCCAGTCGCCGGTATCAACTGCTGATGCAGCGCGGGAGCGGGTTTTTTGTTGTTGGAGGGAAATATTAAACACCTCCATGTCTACGTCCCAACCCTCTTCACGAGCCATAAGCTGAGTTAAGTCAATTGGAAAACCATGAGTGTCTGATAATAAAAATGCAAAATCACCAGGCACTACCCTCTCTGAACGCCCTGTTGAAAAAGTTTTGCCAGATTCGCTAAAAAACGGAATTAGACCCTTGTCAACGGCTGGATTTCCGGCGTTTATAAAATCATAAAACATGTCCAGCCCAGTGCCTAATGTATTAATGAAAGAATTTTCCTCCTCCAAAACCACCTTCTGCACAAAATCCTTCTGACTAAATAACTCATCAAAAACACCTTTAAACTGCTCTGCCAGTAAAGGCACCAGTTGGTTAATAAAAGGCTCTTTAAAACCTAAATTCTGATACGAGTATCTAACCGCCCTGCGTAAAATACGGCGGATAACATAACCAGCTTTATTGTTTGATGGCAGCTGCCCATCAGCAATAGCAAAGCTTACCGCACGAATATGATCAGCCAATACACGCATGGCTACCGCTGTGCCCCAATCGGCTTCGCCGGGTTCAGCCGCGGCATTATATTTTACGCCCGATTTGGCAGCTATAAACTCTATTATCGGTGTAAAAACATCCGTATCATAATTAGATGATTTCCCTTGCAGCACTCGCACCAAACGTTCAAAACCCATACCTGTATCCACATGCTGGGCAGGCAGTTCCTGCAACGAACCATCTTTTAAACGGTTAAACTGCATAAATACGTTGTTCCATATCTCAATAACCTGCGGGTCATCGGCATTAACTAAGGTTGCGCCGTCAACTGCAGCACGTTCAGCATCGGTACGGTTATCAAAATGGATCTCTGAACACGGCCCACACGGACCGGTTTCGCCCATTTCCCAAAAGTTATCTTTTTTATTGCCTAACAGAATATGACTTTCGTGCACACCATGTTGTTTCCAAAAATCAAAAGCTTCCTGATCTTTAGGCAGGTTTTGCTTTTCATCACCCTCAAAAATGGTAACGTAGAGGCGGTCCTTATCTATGCCATAAACTTTGGTCAGCAGTTCCCAACTCCACTCAATGGCTTCCTTTTTAAAGTAGTCGCCAAAGCTCCAGTTGCCCAGCATCTCAAACATGGTGTGGTGGTAGGTATCAATACCCACTTCTTCCAGGTCATTATGCTTGCCCGATACGCGCAAACACCGCTGTGTATCTGCCACGCGCGGCGATTTAGCAGGCGCTTCGCCTAAAAATATATCCTTAAACTGGTTCATACCTGCGTTGGTGAACATCAGCGTGGGGTCGTTTTTAACAACTATGGGTGCAGATGGAACAATGGTGTGCCCTTTAGAAGCAAAAAAATCAAGAAAAGCCTGGCGTATCTCGTTAGCGGTCATTACAAAAAAATCTATTTAATATAGTGTATAACTATACTTTGAGTGCAAAAGTGTGAAATTACTTCACAAAACTTCACAAAAGTTCTCATTTTTTCTTTACAATACTTTACTAATGCTCTACCTTACATATTGCCTGTTGTGAAAGCAAGGCGTACAATTTACTCACCCGGTCGACGCTGCGCTGGACCTCCCTCTCTTTCCTTCGGATAAAGAGGGATGGGAAAAATAAATTACTTCCCCCTTCTTTGCGCTTGCGCAGAGAGGGGAAGACAAGCGCAGCGATGTCGGGGTGAGTCAATAGGCCAGCGATGTGTTGGTCTTTGTTATTAATTAAGGATAAATCATTCGCTATTTTTATCCCGATATTTACCCTATGCAAGCCATCATTATAACCCAACCCGGCGGCCCGGAAGTTTTGCAGGTTGAAGAGCGCCCAATCCCCGTATACGGCGAGCACGAAGTGCTGGTAAAAGTTGCTGCCGCAGGCATAAACCGCCCGGATATTTTTCAGCGCGAAGGAAACTATCCGCCTCCGGCGGGCGCACCTGCCGACATCCCCGGACTGGAAATTGCTGGGACCGTAACCGCTGTTGGCAATAAAGTAACCCGCTGGCAAATTGGCGATAAAGTTTGCGCGTTAGTAGTTGGCGGCGGATATGCCGAATATTGCAATATACCCGAGGGACAATGCCTGCCCGTGCCTGAAAATTTAAGTTTGATAGAAGCAGCATCACTGCCCGAAACTTTTTTCACCGTTTGGAGCAATGTTTTTAACGACGATTTCTTAAAATCGGGTGATAGTATGCTGGTACATGGTGGCTCTGGAGGTATTGGCAGCACGGCCATACAAATGGCAAAAGCATTGGGTATTACAGTTTACACTACAGCAGGCTCTGCAGAAAAATGTGCTTTTTGTGAAAGTTTGGGAGCAGATAGGGCCATCAATTATAAAATTGAAAATTTTGTTGAAGTAATAAAGAACCTGACCACTGGCAAAGGGGTTAACCTTATTTTAGACAGCATCGGCGGAGATTATACTCCGTTAAATCTGCAGGCTTTGGCTGAGGACGGTAAGCTGGTTATGATAAACGCTGTAAAAGGCAAAAATGCCGAGGTCGACCTTTCGATGGTGATGCGTAAGCGGCTGGTTATAACAGGTTCTTTATTACGGCCAAGGGACGTTGCGTTTAAAAGCGCTATAGCCAATAAACTGGAAGAAAGAGTGTGGCCTTTTTTGGCATCGGCCAAAATAAAACCCGTTATTTTTAAAACATTTCCCGCTATACGTGCAGCCGAAGCGCATCAATTAATGGAAGCAGGAGAGCATATGGGTAAGATAGTGCTGACGTTTTGAAAGTTGAAAAATAATAACGAATAATGAATTTCGAATACCCAACGCCGAAGTGATACCTCATCATTTGATATTGGACATTCGGTGTTCGATATTAAATTTTAGTCCTCTGCTATCGCCGTGTATAACCATTACTCTCCGGCGCAGTGCCCAATAACAGGGTCATATATACTAACGAAAGCGGTAGCAACAGCAAGGCCGTTAATAAAGCCATGGATTTTGACATGGATAGATTATGCAGGTAAGGCACATCAAAAACATAACCAATTATAGCCAAAACGGCAATGAGCGCCACAATAGAAAAAAACAATCGCGCGGCTATGTTAAACATTTTAGGCGCTTGAGCCGTAACAAAAGCGAAGCCGGTTGTTAGCATTACCAGGCACGATGCTGATGTTATCGCCATCCTGCCAGGCATGGCCTCTGCCGCACCCTCTTTCACCAAAAATTCGTCTATCCTTAAATTTACATTAAACACATACTCAAACAAAGTGAGCGCCGATAATATCAGGGCTATAAGGTTAAGCGGAATTATTATGTTAAAATGCTTTTCAGCGTCATCAGTATAAAACAGGGCAACAACCCCACATAGTAAAAGACATACAGCCGTATTTATTTTCATACTGGGCAAACCCGGCATGGCGGTTTTAAGCAATTCTACATCCAGTATCCAGCCGATAATTGAGGCTACAGAAACTGCAATTATTACCCAGGAGGTGATTTTTATAAATCCGGTTTTATTGAGCATCGGTTATATTGGTTGTTAAATATGCGAGTTTTTATGGAGAAAAAAAATCTTAAAATAAATTCTTTTAGGTTAGCAATTCGCAGCCCCGTTCAATTGTTAACCTTAATTTATTATTCCCAAAAAAATCTCTAAAAACCTATTTTAAATCTTGTTAAAAATCTTAACTTTGCGCCCTGAAATAGCGGGTACTTAACATTATCCTAATTTTAAAAAGAGTTATTTAAAAAATACCAGGTAATATATGCCAAACATTGGAAAAATATCACGGATCATCGGTCCGGTAGTCGATGTCAGCTTTGCTGATGCTCACCTTCCCAGAATTTATAACGCGTTAGAGATCACCAAATCAACAGGCCAAAAGATAATTCTTGAGGTTCAGCAGCACTTGGGCGAAGATCGTGTTCGCGCTATCGCAATGGATTCAACCGACGGTTTACTGCGCGGAATGGACGTTGTAGACTTAGGTACGGCTATTAAAATGCCTGTGGGCGATGATATTAAGGGCAGAGTATTTAACGTGGTTGGTGATGCTATTGATGGTATCCCTGATCTTGATAAAACAAACGGACGCCCTATTCACAATGAGCCGCCTCGTTTTGAGGATCTTTCAACAGAGGCTGAAGTACTGTTTACCGGTATTAAAGTAATTGACCTTTTAGAACCTTACTCTAAAGGTGGTAAAATTGGATTGTTTGGTGGTGCCGGTGTAGGTAAAACCGTATTGATCCAGGAACTGATCAACAACATTGCGAAAGCATATGATGGTTTATCTGTATTTGCAGGTGTGGGCGAGCGTACACGTGAAGGTAATGACCTTTTGCGCGAGATGTTGGAGTCTGGCATTATCAAATACGGCGATGCCTTTATGCACTCAATGGAAGAAGGCGGCTGGGACCTATCTAAGGTTGATGCTACCGCTCTTAAAGAGTCAAAAGCAACATTCGTTTTCGGACAAATGAACGAGCCTCCGGGTGCACGTGCACGTGTGGCACTTTCAGGATTAACTATCGCTGAATATTTCCGCGATGGTGATGCTGACGGAAAGGGCCGTGACATATTATTCTTTATTGATAACATCTTCCGCTTTACTCAAGCAGGATCTGAAGTATCAGCGTTGTTGGGCCGTATGCCATCAGCGGTAGGTTATCAGCCAACATTAGCTACAGAGATGGGTGTGATGCAGGAACGTATCACTTCAACCAAACGTGGCTCTATCACATCAGTACAAGCGGTTTACGTACCTGCGGATGACTTGACCGACCCTGCGCCGGCCACAACCTTCGCCCACTTAGATGCTACTACTGTACTTTCACGTAAAATTGCCGAGTTAGGTATCTATCCTGCGGTGGATCCGTTGGATTCAACTTCACGTATCCTTAGCCCTGCTGTATTAGGCGACGAGCACTATAACACTGCTCAGCGTGTTAAAGAAATATTACAACGTTACAAAGAGTTACAGGATATCATCGCCATTTTAGGTATGGATGAGCTTTCTGAAGAGGATAAGTTAGTTGTATCACGTGCACGCCGTGTTCAGCGTTTCCTTTCTCAGCCGTTCCACGTTGCCGAGCAGTTTACCGGCTTAAAAGGTGTATTGGTTGACATTAAAGAAACTATCCGTGGCTTTAACATGATCATGGATGGCGAAGTTGACGAATATCCTGAAGCAGCATTTAACCTTGTAGGCAGCATTGAAGATGCTATTGAAAAAGGTAAAAAATTGTTAGCTGAAGCAAACGCATAATTAAGAATCAAGAGTCAAGAATCAAGAGGCAAGAAAAAAATCTTGATTCTTGATTCTTGACTCTTAACTCTCTCTAAAAATGACATTAGAAATTCTTACTCCCGATAAAAAAGTGTTTGAAGGCGAAGCTACTTCGGTAACTTTACCGGGCACAATGGGTTTTTTTGAAATATTGAATCACCACGCTCCAATTATCTCAACCCTGCAAGATGGTAAGCTAACCGTTCGTGGCGCGGGTAAACAGGAAGACGTTTTTTTTATTAAAGGCGGCGTTGTTGAAGCATCAAATAACAAAGTAGTTGTTTTAGCCGAAGGGATAGAGCATAAATAGCCCCCCTGCCCCCTAAAGGGGGAGTTTGAAATTATACAAAAAAGCCTTTCCGGTATTCGGGAAGGCTTTTTTGTTAGAGTGATTTCAACTATTCACTACTCACCAATCACTATTCACCAACCTTGGTACAACCTTTGTTAAATTTTCATTACTGATGGTAAGCCATCAAAATAATACTTAATTTAACCACATAATTAGTCTGCCCTATGAGACCAAAATTTTTTATTGCCGCTCTGCTGTTTTTATCAATTGCATGGACAGTCAATGCCCAGGATTATTTTAAGGGTAAGGTAATTGATTCGAGCAACGAAAAGGGCTTGGCCAATGTATTTGTGAAGAACGTAACCAATAAGAAAATTACGATAACAGAAGATGATGGAAAGTTTGAAATTCCCGGCACGGTAGGCAACTTGCTGATATTTTCGTCGCCGGGTTATGTATCTGATACGTTGGTGGTGGTTGATACGCGTGCTTTGAACATCAGGTTAAAAGAGAATCCCGCTCTTTTAAACCAGGTAAACATTAATTCAACCAGGACCTTTGATCCGCATACAGAATATCCGGAAATATATACCAAAAGCAAGGTGTACATACTTTCGCCGAGCACCATTTTTTCTAAAGAAGCTAAGAACGCACGTCGCCTGAAAAAATATTTTGCGCATGAAGAAAAAGAACGGGCGGTTGACCAGGCCTTCAGTATAGCGTACGTTAGCAGTATTATACCACTTAGGGGTGCTGAGTTGCAAACCTTTATGGCCATTTACCGGCCAAGCTATGATTTTATACAAAGCAACAGCGGCCCTACGCTGGCATCGTACATAAACGACTCGTACATAAAATACAAAGCCCTTACACCCGAACAGCGCAAAAAGAGCAGTCTGACAGAACAATAGGTGTATACAACCACACGTTGTATTGCGCGTTTTTAGATGAATTTGACCGCAGCATTATTTTATCAATATATACAAAGCATTAATAATAAGCCTATTATATAAATTGGTGTATACTGTATAAAAACGTTGGATAGCTGTATACAGGCTACACTTTGCCTCATTTTCGGCATAAAATTGTTATTATTGGCACCATTTAAACCAATTTATGAAGCTCTTTTTAAAAGTCGTTTTTACAACAGTATTTGCTCTAAGCTTTTTTGCAGCACAGGCTCAAAAAAGAAAACAGCTTTTCCCTGAAGCTCCCGGCATTGTATCGTATACCTACCGTAAAGATTTTCAGAAAGATATGGCGGGTACCTTAGATATTGTAAAACAAAACGGCATTACAGATATTGAGTTTTCTAATCTTTTCGGCCGTACAGCAGAGGATATCAGGAAATTGCTTGATGAACGCGGCATAAAATGCTCGTCATTCGGGGTGAACTATGAAGATGCCGTTGAAAAAACTGAAATTGTAGCGGCAAATGCTAAAAAATTGGGCGCTACTTATGTACGGGTGGCGGCAATTCCCCATAAAGGTAAATTTACACTGGAAGATGCAAAAGGCGTGGTTGAAACGTTTAACTGCGTGGGTAAAACGTTAAAAGAACGTTATGGCTTAACCTTTATTTACCACAACCACGGGTTTGAATTTGAACCTTACGAGGATGGAACCTTATATGATTACATTGTTAAAAACACCGATAAACGTTACGTTAGTTTCGAGTTGGATATACTTTGGGCGTTCTTCCCGGGGCATGATCCTGCCCAGCTTATTAAGCGTTACGGCAAACGTTACAAAGCGCTTCACCTAAAAGATCTTCGCAAAGGTGTACAGGGCAACCTATCCGGCGGAACATCTGTAGAAAACGATGTTGTTCTGGGAACCGGGCAAATTGATATTCCTGCTACCATTAAAGCCGCCAAAAAAGCCGGTATCAAACATTATTACATCGAGGATGAGAGCAGTTCTTCCCTAACCCAGGTGCCTTTAAGTATTGCTTATTTAAAGGGATTAGAGAAATAAAGGCTAGCGAGGTCAAAAGTGTAGCAGGTTTGTAGCAGGGTGTAGCACCCTACCTGCTACGCTACAAAACTTGCTGATCTAAACCAAATATTCAAAAAGGGTTTGGTCGCGGTTAAGCTCTATTACATCAAAGCGGTAGTCCTTCATACGTTGCAGTAAGCCTGTGTAGTCCTCGCGGTTGGAAAGTTCAATACCTACCAACGCGGGCCCCTGTTCCTTTTCTGTCTTTTTTATGAATTCAAAGCGGGTGATATCATCATGCACGCCAAGTACATTGTTCACAAAAAGCTTCAAGGCACCCGGCCGCTGCGGGAAGCGGACAATGAAATAATGTTTCAAGCCTTCATATAGCAATGACTTCTCTTTTATTTCGGCCATGCGGTCGATATCATTATTGCCGCCGCTGATAACGCACACCACCTTTTTACCCCGGACCCTATCTGCACAGGCATCAAGCGCAGCGACAGATAGCGCCCCCGCCGGTTCAACAACAATAGCATCTTCGTTATAAAGCGTCAAAATGGTGGTACAAGCCTTGCCTTCGGGAACGGTTAGGACATCGTCTAATACGTTCTTGCAAATACCGAAGGTTATATCGCCCACGCGCTTAACAGCCGCGCCGTCTACAAAACGATTGATGGAATCCAGCGTAACTGGTTCGCCGTTTTCAATAGCTTTTAACATGGATGGTGCGCCCTCGGGCTCAACACCAATTATTTGTATTGCCGGATTCTGGCTTTTTAAAAAAGTGCCCACCCCTGCCGAAAGGCCGCCACCGCCAACAGGCATAATCACCACATCAACACCGGGCAGGTCGTCTAATATCTCAACCCCGACGGTGCCCTGGCCTTCAATAACGCTCAGGTTATCAAATGGAGGCACGAAGGTCATATTATTATCGTCTGTGTATTTCAGCGCTTCGGCAAGGCAATCATCAAAAGTATCGCCTACTAGAATTATTTCTACGTTGCCATCGCCAAACATTTCTGTCTGCTTTACTTTTTGGCGGGGAGTTATCTCGGGCATAAATATTACACCCTTAATGCCGAGTTTTTTGCAGGAAAACGCAACGCCCTGTGCGTGATTGCCCGCGCTGGCGCAAACTACTCCTCTGCTCAGCTCATCAGCATTGAGCTGACTTATCATATTATAAGCGCCACGTAGTTTATAGGAGCGTACCACCTGTAGGTCCTCGCGCTTAAGGTAGATGTCAGCCTGATATTTTTCAGATAGTTTAGCATGCCTGATGAGCGGGGTATGCCTGGCTACATTTTTTAACCGCTGCGCCGCCGCCCTTGAATCTAAATTACCGTCCATTATAATATTCTTATCAAATAAAAAACCGTTACTTTTCAAAGGTAACGGTTTGTTGTTTCAAAATATCGTCATACTGAACTTGTTTCAGCAACCCACATGCTAAGCGCGCGTTTAACTGTCGGTGGGATGCCCAAATAAATTCGGCATGACGTATAGTTAATTACACATTCGCAGCCAGCCAGTCGCCAACTTCGCTTGTTTTGTAGGCTTTGTTAGTGCCTGAAAGGTCTTCGGTAACAATACCATCAGCTAACGATTTGTTAACTACAACACGGATAGCTTCAGCCTCTTCAGTTAAACCGAAAGCATCTTCAAACATCATAGCAGCAGATAATACGGTTGCTAAAGGATTAGCAATATCTTTGCCTGCAGCCTGCGGATATGACCCGTGTATCGGCTCATATAAAGACGTGTGAACACCTTTTGATGCCGACGGCATTAATCCCATTGATCCGGAAATAACTGACGCCTCATCGGTTAAAATATCACCGAACAGGTTTTCGGTTATCAATACATCGTAGCTGTTTGGCCATTGTACCAAACGCATAGCTACCGCGTCAACAAACTCATAGCTTACCGTAACTTCCGGATAATCTTTTTCCATTGCCTGTACAGTTTGTCTCCAAAGGCGGGATGTTTCTAACACGTTAGCTTTATCCACACAGCAAAGTTTCTTGCTGCGGGTCATTGCCAGTTCAAAGCCTAATTTAGCTAAGCGAGTTACTTCGTCCTTAGTATAAGTACAAGTATCAAAGGCAGTATTACCATCTTCTGACCGACCGCGTGCACCAAAATAAATACCACCGGTTAGCTCACGCAAAATGATAAGGTCAGTCCCTTCGATACGCTCGCGCTTTAAGGGAGAGTTATCAATTAATGAAGGGAAGGTAAAAGTTGGACGCACGTTAGCGTACAAGCCTAAAGCTTTACGCATTTTCAGCAAACCCTGCTCAGGGCGCACCTTTGCCGTTGGGTCATTATCAAAACGTGGGTGACCAATAGCGCCGAACAATACAGCATCAGCCGCCATACAAATTTCGTGGGTTGAATCCGGGTAAGGCTCACCAACCGCGTCAATAGCGGCAGCGCCGGTTAACCCTGCGGTCCAGGCTATTTCGTGACCGAATTTTGCGGCAATCGCGTTTGATACTTTTACTGCCTGATCTATAACCTCAGGACCAATTCCGTCTCCTGCTAAAAGGGCGATGTTTAATTTCATTTTTATTATGTAGTAAGTGTATGTCTTGTTTCTTGACTCTTGGTTCTTGACTCTATATAATGTTCAGCATTTTCTGCGTGGCCTTTATCGCACAAACAGTTTGATCTGAATCCAAACCGCGGGTTATAAATTTGCGGCCGTTGATCTCCCAGGTTATGATGGTTTCGCACAACGCATCCGAGCTGCTGCCTGGTGCTATACGCACGGCGTAATCTATCAGTCGCGGCAGCTGCCTGCCTATTTTTCCGTATACTTTTGTTAAGGCATTCATAAATGCATCAAATTGCCCGTCTCCTTGTGCATTCTCTTCAAAACGCTCGCCATCGATCTTCATAGCAATAGTTGCCGACGGGCGCAATCCCATTGAGTTCATTAGCACGTACGATTCAACAACCACTTTATTTTCGTAAAGGCTGCTATCTAATACATCCGAAATAATGTAAGGCAGATCCTCTTTTGTAACCACTTCTTTTTTGTCGCCTAACTCAATAACTCGTTGAGTGACTTTCTTCAGGTCGGCATCATTCAGCTTCAAACCAAGCTCCTGCAGGTTTTTTTCTATGTTGGCTTTGCCGGATGTTTTACCTAAAGCATATTCGCGCTTACGGCCAAAACGCTCAGGCAACAGATCATTAAAATAAAGATTGTTCTTATTGTCGCCATCGGCATGGATACCGGCGGTTTGCGTAAATACATTATCACCAACAATTGGCTTATTGGATGGTATTCGTACTCCCGAAAAAGTTTCAACCAGCTTGCTCACTGTATAAATAGATGATTCTGAAATTTGCACTACTGCGTCGGGAACAAAATCATGCAAAACCGCTATAGCACTGGCTAATGGTGCATTACCTGCCCGTTCGCCCATACCATTAACGGTTAAATGCAAACCGTTAATACCTGCCTTTACTGCTTCAAGCACATTGGCTGTGCCCAAATCGTAGTCGTTATGGGCATGGAAATCAAAGTGAATTTTTGGGTAACGTTCTTTTATTTTAGTGATGAAAAGGAATGTTTCCAATGGTGTCAACACACCCAGCGTATCAGGTAGCATGATCCTCTTAACTGGTTGTTGGGTTAAAAAATCCAGATACTGAAAAACATACTCCGGAGAGTTGCGCATGCCGTTGCTCCAGTCTTCCAGGTAAACGTTGGTAGCGATACCATTACTTGCAGCGAGGGCAATTACATGCGCTATCTCTGCAAAATGTTGCTCAGGCGTTTTTTTAAGTTGATGGGTAAGATGGTTAAGTGAACCTTTGGTAAGCAAATTTTGCACCTTAACTCCAGCTCGCAACATCCAATCAACCGATACTCCGTTATCAACAAAAGAAAGCACCTCAATATTATTTGAATAGCCGTTCTCTGCCGCCCAGGCAGTAATGGTTTTAACAGACTGAAACTCGCCGTCAGAAACCCGTGCAGAGGCAACCTCTACCCGATCAACCTTCAGTTCCTCCAGCAACAGTTGTGCTATGGTCAATTTTTCGGACACGGAAAACGATACCCCCGATGTTTGTTCTCCATCGCGGAGGGTAGTATCCATTATCTCTATTCTTCTTTTTTCCATTGTTAGCTATCTACGTAGCTTAAAAAATAACGTCATTGCGAGCGATAGCGTGGCAATCTTCGAACTTTGCAGGCGGGAATGTCCTGTGTAGAGATTGCCACGCTATCGCTCGCAATGACGCGGGTGTCTGTCTAAAACGGCCTTGCCTCAGCAAAGGTCTCAATATCAGGTTTAAGGCTTAACAGATAATCTATATCGTCAAATCCGTTCAGCATGTTGTTCTTTTTGTAGGAGTTAATATCAAATGATTCCTTCTCGCCGGTTGAAAGCAAAGTAATGGTTTGATCATTCAGGTTCACTTCCAGTTCCGTTTTTGGGTCAGCGTGAATAGCAGAGAATATTTTATCAGCAAATTCAGGGCTTACCTGTACCGGCAATACGCCAATATTTAAGCAGTTGCCTTTAAAAATATCCGCGAAAAAGCTGGATACCACACAACGGAAACCATAATCGTAAACCGCCCAGGCAGCATGCTCGCGCGATGAACCTGAACCAAAGTTTTTACCGCCAACCAGTATTTTACCGCTGTAAGTAGGGTTGTTTAACACAAAATCCGCTTTAGGGGAATTGTCGGGGTTGTAACGCCAGTCGCGAAACAGATTGTCACCAAAACCAACACGCTCTGTAGCTTTTAAAAAGCGTGCAGGGATGATCTGGTCGGTATCTATATTTTCTATCGGAAGCGGCACTGCCGTGCTTCTCAATACTGTAAATTTATCGTATGCCATGGTTTTAAGTCGATGGTCGATAGTCCATGGTCGATAGATAGCTTTTGCTATGGACTATCGACTATGGTCTATGGACTAATATGCGTATTCTTCTGTTAATAATGTTCTTGGATCGGTTACTACACCTGTTACTGCTGCTGCTGCTGCTACCAGCGGGCTGGCAAGCATGGTGCGTGCGCCGGGACCCTGACGACCCTCAAAGTTTCTGTTTGATGTGCTAACCGCGTATTTTCCTGCAGGTACTTTGTCATCATTCATAGCCAGACAGGCTGAGCAACCTGGTTGACGCAATTCAAAACCAGCTTCGTTCAAAATATCCAGCAATCCTTCTTCTTTGATCTGCGCTTCAACAATGTGCGATCCCGGAAGCAACCAGGCTGTAACATTATCTGCTTTATGACGGCCTTTAACTAACGACGTGAAAGCTCTGAAATCTTCAATACGACCATTTGTACAGCTGCCCACAAAAACATAGTCAACCGGTTTGCCAATCATGCTGTCGCCTTCATGGAAACCCATATAACCTAAAGATTTTTCGTAAGTAGCGGCACCGCCTTCAACCTGGTCAGCGTCAGGAATATCATGCGATATGCCCATTCCCATACCCGGGTTGGTACCGTAAGTTATCATAGGTTCAATAGTAGAACCATCAAAATTATATTCTTTGTCAAATACCGCGTCGGCATCTGTTTTTAGTGTTCTGTAATAAGCTAATGCTTTGTCCCAGGCTTCGCCTTTAGGCGTAAATTCGCGACCTTTTACATAGTTGATGGTGGTTTCGTCAGGAGCTATCATGCCACCGCGCGCGCCCATTTCAATGCTCAGGTTACAAACCGTCATACGGCCTTCCATGGTCATGTTTTCAAAAACTTCACCGGCATATTCAACAAAATAACCTGTCGCGCCCGATGTTGTTAATTGAGATATGATGAACAACGCTACATCCTTAGGCGTAACACCTCTGCCTAATTTCCCGGTTACATTAATACGCATTTTTTTAGGCTTAGGCTGCATGATACATTGCGAAGCCAAAACCATTTCCACTTCTGAAGTACCGATACCAAAAGCAATAGCACCAAATGCACCGTGGGTTGAAGTATGCGAATCGCCGCAAACTATGGTTGCACCTGGTTGGGTAATACCGTACTCAGGGCCTACAACATGCACAATACCATTTTTTTGGTGACCTAATCCCCAGTAGCTGATGCCATACTCGTTAGAGTTTTCTTCCAGCATGTGTAATTGGTTAGCCGAAAGGGGATCCTGAACCGGTAAGTGTTGGTTGATAGTGGGTGTGTTGTGGTCGGCGGTCGCAAATGTGCGTTCAGGATATAAAACCTTCACGCCACGGCTTTTCAAACCCAAAAATGCCACCGGACTGGTAACTTCGTGAATAAGGTGACGGTCAATAAAAACCACGTCAGGGCCGCCTTCAATTTTGCGTATTACGTGGCTGTCCCAAACCTTATCAAATAATGTTTTGCTCATTGTTTTGTTATGTTAAATAGTGAGTGGTTGATTATGTTAATGTATCGCGCCGTACTATACTCACTTATGTTTTTTGCTCTATTTAATCATGGGTGACTCGCCAACAAATCAACCCAATCAACTATTAACTTGCGCAGCCGCCATTAAGGTAACCAGGTCATCATCGTTTATATCCAACTTGCCGTCGGCCAATGTTAAAAAACGATGATAAGCATCGGCCAGCTCGTCTTTGCTCAGGTTGTAACCTAAACGATCAAGATGATATTTCAGCGCGTGTCTTCCGCTACGTGCGGTAAGTACTATAGTAGCACTTGGGAAACCAACATCTTCCGGACGGATGATCTCGTAATTTTCCCTGTTTTTCAGGAAACCATCCTGGTGAATACCTGAGCTGTGCGCAAAGGCGTTACTGCCCACAATGGCTTTATTTGGCTGCACAGGCATACGCATTTGCATACTCACCATGCGGCTTATTTCGTAAAAATTCTTACTATTGATATTGGTATGCAAGCCAAGTGATTGATGCGTTTTTAAGATCATCACCACCTCTTCGATTGAAGTGTTGCCTGCACGTTCGCCAATACCGTTTATAGTGCCTTCAATCTGACGGGCACCGTTCTGTAAACCCGCTACCGAGTTTGCAGTAGCCAAACCCAGGTCATTATGGCAATGAACCGAGATAATAGCTTTGTCAATGTTTTTAACGTTCTCTTTAAGGAACTTTATTTTTGCCCCGTATTGGTCGGGCAGGCAATAGCCATTCGTATCAGGAATGTTAACTACTGTAGCGCCTGCTGCAATAACAGCTTCAACCATCTGCGCCAGGAAATAAACATCGGCACGGCCGGCATCTTCGGCATAAAACTCGATATCCTCTACAGATTTCTTTGCATACTTAACAGCTTCAACAGCGCGTTCCAATATCTCTTCGCGGGTGCTGTTAAATTTATGCTTAATGTGCATGTCTGATGAGCCTATGCCGGTATGTATACGTGGGTGTTTGGCATATTTTAAGGCTTCAACAGCGGAGTCAATGTCGCCTTTATTTGCGCGGGTAAGTGCGCATACGGTTGGGTTTTTTACAGCTTTGGATATTTCTACCACACTCTGAAAATCGCCCGGGCTTGATATGGGGAAGCCTGCTTCTATAATGTCCACGCCCAGCGCCTCCAGTTCTCGGGCAATTTCTATTTTCTCGGGGGTTGTCAACTGGCAACCCGGTACCTGCTCGCCATCGCGTAGCGTGGTATCAAAAACGTAGACTCGGTTGGGATCGTGTAACATGTTGTTTTGTTTAGTATCAAGTATTTAGTATCAAGTATCAAGTATTTAGCAACAGGCATCTTGATACTTGCTACTAAATACTTGCTACTAAAAAAGTTATGCTTCTACAGCCTGGTTTTCAGGACGTAAGCTGCGTACTGTTTTACCAGCTTGCCATAATTCGCTATCGCGTAACTCTTTCAGCTCAGCATCCAGTTTTTCGCGGTAATCATCTTTGCTGTTTGAATCAATTGATTTTTGTGATTCAACACCGGTTGCAACACTTTTGTACAGGTCTTCAAATACCGGTTTAGTAGCATCACGGAATTTTTTCCACCAATCTAAAGCACCACGTTGTGCAGTAGTTGAGCAATTAGCATACATCCAGTCCATACCATTTTCAGCAACTAATGGCATTAACGATTGGGTTAACTCTTCAACAGTTTCGTTGAATGATTCAGACGGAGAGTGACCATTGCTGCGTAATACTTCGTACTGCGCAGCGAAGATGCCTTGGATACAACCCATCAGCGTACCACGCTCGCCGGTTAAGTCGCTATATACTTCCTTACGGAAATCGGTCTCGAACAAATAACCGCTACCTACAGCAATACCTAAAGCTATAACACGCTCAAATGCTTTGCCTGTAGCATCCTGGAAGATAGCGTAGCTTGAGTTTAAGCCACGGCCTTGCAGGAACATACGGCGCAATGAAGTACCTGATCCTTTTGGAGCAACCAAAAATACGTCAACATCAGCAGGAGGAATAATACCTGTTTGCTCGTTGAAAGTGATACCGAAACCATGAGAGAAGTATAATGCTTTACCCGGGGTTAAGTGTTTTTTAACTGTTGGCCACAAAGCGATCTGAGCAGCGTCGCTCAACAGATAGCAAATTATTGTTCCTCTTTCTAAAGCTTCTTCAATTTCAAAAAGGGTTTCGCCCGGTACAAAGCCATCAGCAATAGCTTTATCCCATGTTTTTGAATTTTTACGCTGACCAACAATTACGTTGATGCCATTGTCTTTTTGGTTTAGCGCTTGGCCAGGACCTTGAACACCGTAACCTATAACTGCTACGGTTTCGTTTTTAAGGATGTCCTGTGCTTTTGCTAAAGGAAACTCCTCGCGGGTTACTACATTTTCTTCAGTACCACCGAAATTTAATTTTGCCATTGTTTTTGTTTTTATTGTGATTTCCCTGTATCTATCAGCGATTTCACCGATTTTGGTTTAATTATTATTTAATTGTGTTTTTGTATTTCTGTTATTTGCTCCGTATCGGTTTGCGCCAAAACTGCTCTGCGTAATGCCATAGCGTATCCAAAATGCAGGTTATCGTGCGTTACAAAATATTCAATTGCATTGCTGATGTTATTAAGCGTTACACCAAAGCTGGTAGTTATGGCATCATAATTATCAAATAATTGCGCGTCTGCATCTGCCTTCAATTCATCAAGCAAGCTAAAGGCCTTTTCTTTGTAAAAACCCAGTTCTTCTTGTTTAATGAATCCTTGCGGACTGCTTCCTTTTTGATATTTAGTAACCATCTCCAACGGAATACGGGTTGGTACATTGGCCTTTACATAGCAAAGTATTTGTTGAGCTGCAATTATATGCGCAAAGTTCCACGCTATATTGTTATTATACCCTTGCGGTATAAGGTTTAGTTGCTCAATGGTCAAACCATCCATCAGATTGATGAAGTTAGACCGGGTGTGTCTGGCTATATCAAGTACAAAATCCATTGCCTGCATTACATGGTAAATACTTTCTGACCTCTATTCAAATACTCGTTCTCCACAACTTCCTCGCCCGGTTCCATTCTTTCAAACTCGCGCAGCTTGGTATTAAAGCCTTCGCTGTTTTTAATAATGGCTACCCTTGCGCTGCGCACAAACTCTATCAATCCATAAGGCTGTAAAATGCTTATCAGGTTGTCTGTTTCTTCGCGATGTCCTGTTGTTTCAAACACAGTGTAATCCTTGCGGATAACCACCGCGCGTGCGCCATTTTCGCGCAGCAGACGTTCAACACTCACCTTTTCGGCAATTACATCGGTTGACACTTTATAAAGTGCCAACTCCTGCCAGATAATATCTTCGTTTGTGTTGTAATAAACCTTTAATACCTCTACCTGCTTTTCTATCTGGCGGGTAAGTTTACGTACCACTTCTTCCGACTCGGTAATAACTATGTTAAAGCGGTGGATGCTTTCCACTTCAGATGGCGAAGTGTTTAAGCTGTCTATATTAATCTTACGGCGCGTAAATATGATAGCTATGCGGTTTAATAACCCTACCTGATTCTCCGTGTAGATGGTAATATTAAACTCTTTCTTTTCTATATCCTGATGATCGCTCATTGTCTTTCCTCCCTGATTATTTTAACCTGATTTCCGATACACTGCATCCCTGTGGTACCATCGGGAACACGTTATTCTCTTTCAAAACATTCACTTCTAGTAAGAATGATCCCTTAGTTTCCAACATTTGCTTTAAAGCATCCTGCAGATCAACACGTTCTGTTATGCTTTTGCCCGGTATGCGATATGCAGCAGCCAGGGCTACAAAGTCAGGACTTTCAATGTCAACAAACGAGTAACGGCGCGAGTTAAACAACTCCTGCCATTGGCGCACCATGCCTAAAAAGTGGTTGTTAAGAATGATGATCTTTACATCAACGCCGCTTTGCATAATGGTACCCAACTCCTGGCAGGTCATCTGGAAGCCGCCATCGCCAATAATAGCAACCACGGTACGATCCTGTGCGCCGTATTTTGCGCCAATTGCTGCCGGTAATGCGAAACCCATAGTGCCCAAACCGCCGCTGGTAACGTTGCTGCGTGTTTTGTTAAACTGCGCGTAGCGACAAGCTACCATTTGGTGCTGACCAACATCGGTAACTATAATAGCTTCGCCATTAGTAAGGTCGTTTAACTGTTTTATCACCTCGCCCATCGTCATTTCACCTTCAGTAGGGTTCAATTCTTTATGGATGACAGCCTCAACTTCCTGGCGTGTGTAATCATGAAATTTATTAACCCAATCTGTATGCTGCTTTTCTTCAATTAAGGCAGTAAGCATCGGTAAGGTTTCTTTACAATCGCCCCAAACAGGTACGGTTGCTTTTACATTCTTGTCTATCTCGGCAGGGTCAATATCCAGATGCACTACCTGGGCCTGCTTGGCATACTTATCCAAACGGCCGGTAACACGGTCATCAAAACGCATACCGATGGCGATCAATACATCACACTCATTGGTTAAAACGTTAGGGCCATAATTGCCGTGCATCCCCAGCATACCCACGTTAAGTGGATGTGAAGTTGGTATCGCACCCGCTCCTAATACAGTCCATGCCGCAGGGATACCGCTTTTTTCAACAAAAGCTTTAAACTCCTGCTCGGCTCCGCCTAAAATAACACCCTGACCAAATAGAATAAACGGCTTTTTAGCCTGGTTGATCAGTGCAGCAGCTTGCTCAACATACTGCGAACGAACAATTGGTTTTGGCCGGTAGCTGCGGATATGATTACAAGGCATGTAACCTTCGTAATCAAATAACTGTATCTGCGCGTTTTTAGTTATGTCAATCAATACCGGGCCCGGTCTGCCGCTTCTTGCTATGTAAAAAGCCTTTGCCATTATCTCAGGTATCTCGGTAGCATCAGTAACCTGGTAGTTCCATTTGGTTACCGGTGTGGTGATGTTGATCACGTCTGTCTCCTGGAAAGCATCAGTACCTAATAGATGAGCGAAAACCTGACCAGTTACGCAAACCAAAGGTGTACTGTCTATTTGTGCATCGGCTAAACCTGTTACCAGGTTAGTAGCACCCGGTCCGCTTGTAGCGAACACCACGCCCACTTTACCTGAGGTACGCGCATATCCCTGACCAGCGTGAATACCACCTTGCTCATGGCGAACCAAAATATGGTTCAGTTTTTCATTATAATCATATAAAGCATCATAAATAGGCATAATTGCCCCGCCCGGATAACCAAAAATGGTGTCAACTCCTTCGGCTATCAATGCTTCTAATACCGCTGCCGATCCTGTGATGTTTACAGTCTCTTTAGCTGGTGTGTTTAGTATTTCCTGTTGTGCAACTTCCATATTGCCCCCTAACCCCCTAAAGGGGGAATTTAATGCGTGAATATTTATTTTCTATTAGCCTCCGTACTCCCCCTTTAGGGGGCCGGGGGGCTAAAACTCGTCCGTAACGCAGCCTTCTGCTGCTGATTTTACGGTTTTGGCATATCTGTAAAGCAAGCCCTTGCTCACTTTTAGTTCCGGTTGCTGCCATGCAGCCTTACGGGCGGCCATTTCTTCGTCGGATAATATCACATTGATCTGGTTAGTTGTCGCGTCAATAATGATCTTGTCTTCGTCTTTTATTAAACCTATCGCCCCACCGTCGTATGCCTCGGGGGTGATGTGGCCTACCACAAACCCATGTGTTCCGCCGCTAAAACGGCCGTCGGTAATCAGTGCCACCGAGCTGCCCAAACCCGCGCCAAATATGGCTGATGTTGGTTTAAGCATTTCGGGCATACCCGGCGCGCCTTTAGGGCCCACGTTGCGGATAACCACCACATCACCTTTTTTGACTCGGCCGCTTGATATGCCTGCTATTAGTTCAAATTCGCCATCAAATACGCGGGCAGGGCCTTCAAAATGAGTACCCTCTTTACCGCTAATTTTGGCTACGCTACCACCGGTAGCAATGTTTCCGTACAGTATTTGTAAGTGACCGGTAGCTTTAACGGGCGCTTCAACCGGCCATATAATTTTTTGTGTATCAAATGATAGTTCAGGCACATCGGCAAGGTTCTCGGCAATGGTTTTACCGGTAACAGTAAGGCAATCGCCGTGTAACCAACCTTGTGCAAGACAATACTTCATAACAGCAGGTACGCCGCCAACATTATGCAAATCTTCCATCATGTATTTACCGCTTGGCTTCATATCTGCCAGTACAGGTATACGGTTGCTTATCAACTGAAAATCGTCCTGCGTTAATTTAACGCCAACACTTTTTGCCATGGCTATCATGTGCAGTACCGCATTGGTGCTACCACCTAATACCATTATGATCACCATAGCATTTTCAAATGCTTCGCGGGTCATTATGTCGCTTGGCTTAATATCTTTTTCTAAAAGTATCTTGATGGCTTTGCCGGCCGCTAAACACTCCGCTTTCTTTTCATCACTTAAAGCAGGGTTGCTTGATGAATAAGGCAAGCTCATGCCCAAAGCCTCAATAGCGGCTGCCATGGTGTTTGCTGTGTAAACACCGCCGCAAGCGCCAGCGCTTGGACAAGCATTTTTAATTACGCCTATAAAATCCTCCGGAGTGATCTCGCCGGCTATCTTTTTACCTAAAGCTTCAAATGCCGATACAATGTTTAGGTCCTCACCTTTCCAATGGCCGGGCTTGATAGTACCGCCATATACCATAATAGACGGGCGGTTTAAACGACCCATTGCCATTATAGAACCTGGCATGTTTTTATCACAGCCAGGCAGGGTAATTAAACCATCATAATATTGCGCACCGGTAACGGCTTCTATTGAATCGGCAATAACATCGCGACTAACCAATGAGTAACGCATACCCTCCGTACCGTTGCTCATACCGTCGCTCACACCAATAGTGTGAAAGATCAATCCAACCAGATCCTCGGCCCATATGCCTTGCTTAACAATCTTAGCCAAGTCATTCAAGTGCATGTTACAGGTGTTGCCATCATAACCCATACTGGCTACACCAACCTGGGCTTTTTGCATATCATCATCAGTTAAACCAATGCCGTAAAGCATAGCCTGAGCCGCAGGTTGTGTTGGGTCCTGCGTAAAGGTTTTGCTATACTTATTCAATTCCACTCCGTTACTGATGTTAGATGAACTCATTTTTTATTAAGTTTATTCGCTTTGGTTTTTAGGGTTCTCGCCCTCTGTGTTTCTGTTTATGTAAGATAGACATAGCCTGACAAACCGGCAATACTAAAAAACAGAATTTTAAATTAGATATATAATTCTGAATAATACAACAAAACATATTATATATATCTAAAATTAATATATTATAAGAATATAATTTTTAAGCTACTATACCAAAGTTCAAAACGGTATTCAGTATGATTTTTATGCATGCATAATAAGTAGGCTAAATTCTGCCTGAAATTGGCGTTGCTGGTAAAAAAGTTGGCAGTTTTTAATGGGCAGTGGCGGGCTTTTTGGGGGAATTTAAATTAAAGTGTTGCAGGTCTTAGGGGGCTCACAGGGCTCAGGGTGGCTCCCCCCAGCTCAGAGCCCGCTATGTTTTTATATATAAGTACGCTTTACACAAAAGTTGGAAATACGTAAGAATAAAATAATTTTACTAGATGAAGAAGGTGCTTTATGGCATAACAACTGCCCTAATATTGATTTCAATAATCTTAGCTTGTACTAGTCCCAGCATGCAGGATTTTACGGCATATATTAAAAAGACCGATTCAAATCGGGCTTCTAATGAAACAGTCCGTAGAGAGAATTATTTTATATTCAGCATTTTTTCGCAATCGGGAGGCGGAGCTGTTGACGAAAAAATATGGCAAGGATATACCTATCGTTATATCGGAATCTTTGGCAAGTTTTATCTACACTCAACACGCATCATAAATTAATTTCCCTTAAAACAAAAAATGCCCGGACCAGCCGGGCATTTAAATATTTATTGAAATACTAATTCAACTTGTAAGCAGCTACTGAGTTAGCCGAAAAAGTAGGTACATAAATAGTTTTTGTTGCGGGGTCATAGCCAATATCAGCGGTTTTTTCCGTGGTATGTTTATCTAATAACAGCTCTTTAGTTCCTTTAGCCGTGTTTACATAATACATATAGCCGGCCCAGGCTGTCACAATATAATCGCCGTTGCCAACAGGCTCAATACCATCGCCACCTTGTTCAAGCGCAACAATTGTGGTACGTGTTTTTGAAGCATCGGTTACAAACATTTCTTTGCCGTTTAGTACATACAACTTGTCGTCAATTGCTTTCATACCGTTAATGCCGCGTATGTTATCCATAAACAAGGTTGCCGTTTTACCCTGCACTTTATAGATCTGTCCTTTTTGAGAATCAGTCACCCACACCACGCCATTTTTATCTGCAGTAACATCATTAAACCCGCCTGCATCAGCAACTGTAATTTTATGATCTATTTTTCCTTTGCTTATGCTGATAGCTACCACATCACGTATATCAGCAACGTATAATAGGTCGCCTACAATAGCCATACCTTTTGGAGCGCTTAAACCGGTGATCCAGTCAACATTAATGATCTTACCGTCTTTGCCAACTTTAGCAATGCCGCCTTTGTTATCAGCTTCCCAGGGTTGGCCGTCAATTATTGATACGTATATAACGTCCTTGGTAAATAAAGCCGATTCTGGCACTTTCAATAATGGTTCAGTTTCCCATATTTTTTCTACTTTATGCTGTGCCTTGCCAGTGATAGCGGTAGCCATTACAAATAATGCTGACAGACAAATTTTTGATAGATGTTTCATTACAGAGGTTTTATTGAGGATTATAATTGCGAAGGTAAAATTTACAGCGGAGTATTGCAATCAGCAAAGACTTGTTACGTAGCGATACGATACTATTAAAAAAATTAGCAGCTATATTAACGTTACTTTATTTTTTAAACTTCTTTCGGGGATTTCTACTTGTATGGAATACGGCATAAACAATTACGTCGCTATTTAAAATTTCATAAACGATCACATAAGGGAAAGTTCGTAAAATAAATTGCCTGTAATTTTTCTTTATTATGGAGTATGACGACGGCCAAGTCTCCATATTATCAAAGCCATTTTCTAATTCTGTCAGGAACAAATCGCCCAAACCGGCTTGCTGCTGCTCATACCAATCAAAAGCTTCTTGAGCCATCTCGATAGCACGAGGCTTAATTATCAAGTTATACTTATTCAAAACGATGCTAAACCTTTTATTATTTGGGTGGCCTCGCTTCGGGAATAAGATTTTGTTTGTCCTGTTACATGGAGATCATGCTCTTTATCCAATATATCAAGTTGATCATCGGTTAACGTAAAAGATGGTTCGTCTTTTATATCCGTTTCCAAAAGAGTATAAATAGCTTTTACCTTACTATCGTCAGCAGTAGCTAAATAACTCAATAATTTTTGCCTTATTGATAGTGTTGTCATAATATACCTATTAAACAAATTTAATGCTAATTAATCTCTACTCAAAAGATATTTTTTATTTGGCAACAAAAAGGCCACCGTTTCCGATGGCCTTTCATAATTAATTACTATTTCTTCCAAACGTTATTTGCCGCGTTAAAATCGGGCAGTTGCTTGTCTGGATTGTAGGTTACCGATTCAATTTCTTCAGTTGACGGATACCTGAACTGCCAGCTCACATTTCGTTCCCATATTTCTACAGGTAGTTTAACCCTGTCAGTTTTCCCGCTTTTGGTTTTTATCTCCAAAACAACCGGCATAGCCATTTTCTCCAGGTTATCAATGGTTATTATTGCACCTTTAGTTGCGTCATTATTAACGTATTTCACTTCGCGCACGCCAACATCAAGTCGCCAGTTGTTTACAAACCATCCCCGCCAAAACCATTGCAGGTTTTCGCCTGCTGCGTTTTCAATAGTGCGGAAAAAGTCATCAGGAGTTGGGTGTTTAAATGCCCAGCGTTGGATATAGGTTTTAAATGCAAAATCGAAGCGTTCAGGGCCCAGTATCTGCTCACGTAGTAAAGTAAGTCCCGCGCCGGGTTTGCTATATAATAAAGTACCGGTATTTGGTTCCTTAAGGTTAGCAGGCTGGCTCATCATAGGTTCTAATCCCGGGCGAGTATAAGTTTGAGAGGTAGATTCAAAATTAACCGGAGCTGCCGGTTTGTATTCGCCGTTGTTAAAGCTGGCAGTTGATAGGGTATTGATAAAAGTATTAAAACCCTCGTCCATCCAACCGTACATACGCTCGTTAGAGCCAACTATCATCGGGAACCAGGTGTGACCAAATTCATGATCGTGAACGCTCCACAGGCTGCGGCCCTTTGAGTTGGCGCCGCAAAAAACGATACCGGGATACTCCATACCCCCTACGTTACCTGCAACTGCTGTAGCATTAGGATAAGGAAATTCAAACCACTTGGCAGAGTTATACTCAACTGATTTTTTTACGTATTCGGTTGAACGTCCCCATGCACCTACGCCATCGCTTTCAACAGGATAAGCAGATATAGCCAAACCTTTTTTGCCGCTTGGCATGTTCATTTTCGCCGCATCAATAATAAAAGATGCAGATGCACCCCAGGCTACGTCACGTGCGTTTTCTATTTTATATTTCCAGGTAAGCAGCGCTTTTCCGGCAGGGCGCGACGCAGGGTTTGTAACTTCATCAGCCGAGCGTATAATAACAGTTTTGTCGCTTTTCTCCGCCAGTGCCCAGCGCTTTAATTGCTCGGCGGTCCACACTTCCGTAGGGTTTTGCAGCTGGCCAGAGCAAACTACAATAACTTTAGCGGGTGCAGTAATGTTAATATTAAAATTACCATATTCCAGATAAAACTCTCCGGGGCCACTATATGGCAAGGTGTTCCAGCCCATTACGTCATCAAAAACACACATACGTGGGTACCATTGCGCCACATTAAATATCTTTCCGTTTTGCGTGTTCATTACACCCATTCGGTCCGATCCATATTGAGGCGAAATGAAGGAATATTCTATTTTCAGTTTAAGCTTACCGCCTGAGGCAGCAACCGCTGACGGCAAGAAAACCTGCATACGTGTATCATCAATCAAATACTTAACATCAACGGCCTTTTCATCTTTGGCGCCGCTAAGCATTTTAACAGATTTAATTTTATATCCCGCATCAAATGCCTGCCCTCTGCCCCAGTTACGGCTTACAGGTACGCCATTTTGAAGGGTAACTATAGCTGTACCTCTTGAATCTTGCTTGAACAAATTCTGATCCAGCTGCATCCATACAAAGTCCAGCTTTTGCGGACTGTTGTTTGTATAGTTCAGCGTCACACTGCCGCTTATCTCGTTCTGCTCATCGTTAAGTTTAACGTCTAGTTGATAGTCGGCGCGGTTTTGCCAGTATCTGGGCCCGGGTTCGCCGGTCGCTGCTCTATACTCATTTCCGTTCTTTGAATAAAAATTCGGGCCGAACGTTTCGTGGTAATCATACTTAGTTGATGGAGCATTCGGATCAGGAGCTTGCAGCGTTGGTCGCTGCGCAATGGCGGTAGTAACGCCAAAAACAGCCAGGCTTAACCCGGCAATTAGTTTCATTCTCATCAGTTAATGTTTTTATTAAAAACTCTAAATTAGATATTATACGTATAATATCCTCCTTAAAATAAAAAAGACACCGTTTTGGTGTCTTCATTGCATGGTTTTTTTATTTATTATTTAAAATGTTCGGTATAAACCGTTTCGTCGAAGCCAAAATGCAGAAAATTGCCATCTTCAATAACCGGTCTTTTTATGATGCTTGTTTTTTGCTGAAGCAATTGTATAGCGTCGGCATTAGTTTTAATACTATCTTTCACATGCTCATCCAACTCTTTCCAGGTGGTTGATTGCTTGTTTAAAAACTTCTCGTAGCCTACTTTCTTGTCCCACTCCTGCAGCTTTTGTGTTGTAAGTCCCAATTTTCTAAAATCATAAAACTCATACATCACATTATTTGCCTTAAACCAGGTGAGCGCTTTTTTTACCGTATCGCAGTTAGGTATCCCATAAACTATCATAATTACAAATTTAACCAATAAAGGCGATGTATCCGCATAGCAATTTGCAACAAATTACTCTGTCTTGCTGCCGCCGCTGGTATCGTCATTATTAATACCGCGCTGATTCTTTTTAATAGAACCATTTAAACCTCCAAACTTATAATTCAAACCAAAATTGAAGGTGCGGTAGAAATTGTAGTTGATGTTATAGCTCTGAAAATCGGGCGTTTTGGTAAAGAAATCGAGTTTAATGAATTGTTTAAAAGGGTTATTAGCAGCAAACGACGCATTTAATTTACCTTTAAAAAACTCTTTCTGCGCACTAAAACCGTAGCCGAACCAATAATTATCCGTGCCCTGCAGCATAACGTACCGGCTGTCAAACCCTATGTTGGTACTAAGCCTCAACCCATTGTCAAACTTATAGGTAGTGTTAGTAAAAATATAGCCCTGCTGCCCGCTATTGGTATAAAAAACACCGTTGTAAGTACCCCTTAACCACACACGGAACAATTGCGCGTTAACATTAAAATTCAATTTTTTTGTAAAAGGATAATTCAGGTCGGCATTTATCCCCAATCTACGGTTCTGCCCCACATTAGAGAAGGTGGTTGTAGTTACTGTACCGTTAACCGTAGCAACGTTTTCTATAGTATTATTGGCAAATGTATAACTGGCGGTAATGTTAAGTGAGCCTTTACCCGTTTTAGAATAAGCCAGTTCGAAATTATTATTAACCGCCGGACGCAGGTTGGGATTACCGCCGGATATATATTGCGGATTTGACTGATCGATATAAGGATTTAGCTGATAGATGCCGGGGCGCTGAATACGCTGCGTGAAACCAAAAGTGAGGCTGCTCACGCTATCTAATACTCTTTGTGCAGAAAACGATGGCACCAGGTTATTATAAGCCTGGTCAACCGAACCGCCTTCGGTGTTCACTTTAGTGCGCTCAAAACGTAAGCCGCCCTTTAACGTCCATTTGGTAAACTTAAGCAAATAAGAGTTGTAAACGCCATAAACATCCTGGTGATAAACAAAGTTATTGGCCGCCTGAACGGGGTTCGGGTCGGTATTACTGAAGCTGTTTCGCAATATCATTTTGCCACCACCCTCAATTGTTAAAACCTTCATCGGGTGCACATAATCCAACTGGGTAGTATACTCTTTAGTGCCATTACTGTTAAACTGCATGTAGTCGGGCCGATTGTAACCAAAGCCCCCGTTTGAAGTAACGTAGTTTTGTTGTTGGCTGGGCGAATTGCTGTATTTGTAAGACAGTGTTAAAAGCTGCTCTTTATTACGTTTAAACCCATGCTGATAGTTTATGCCGGCATCAACTCCTTTCCAACTATTCGTACCATTATTCTGAGTACTATAATCCCTTTTTAAGATTTGATTTCCATCGCGCTCAACGGTGCTTTGCGTATTGCTGCTGTTGTTGCCGCCTTCGTACAGGTTAAATGTACCGGTAAACAAGTTAAGCGTATCCAATTCAAAACTCAGCTCGTTGCCGGTATAAACGTTTCTGTTGCTATTGGTGCGCGTGCCATTTTGTAATAATATACCGGTAATTTTTTCTGTATCCTTTTCATAAAATGTACTTCCATTTTCAAACGCCGATGTTTGCGGCCGGCGCTTGTTAAAGCCAACATAACCGTTGTAACCAAACTTGCCCTGCTTTACGGTAAGGTTTAAATTGGCACGGTAACCCCAAACATTATTGTAGCCGGTGTTGACAGAGCCATTATATCCTTGATCGGCATCTTTTTTTGTAATGATGTTAATTATACCGGCTAAGCCTTCGGCATCGTATTTAGCAGGAGGTGTTGTAATAACCTCTATCCGTAAAATGTTACTTGCAGGCATGGCCTTCAGGATATCCGACGGATTGCGCGCCATTAGCGCCGATTCTTTATTGTTGATCAGTATTTTATAACTGCCACTTCCGCGCAGCTTAATATTATCGTTAGCATCAACAGATAGCATGGGCACCTTACGCATCATATCCAGCGCGGTTATAGCTTTACTTTCAGGGTCAGACTGCACATTGTAAGCAATGCGGTCAACCTCGCGCTTTACTAAAGGTTTAACACTTGTAATAGATACCTCGTTTAAAGTACTGGTAGTGACGGATAAAAGTATTTTGCCCGCATCTGTATCGCCATCGGTTTTAGTAATATTGATAACTTTAGTAGCGTATCCAACAAAAGCTAAAACCAGTTGGTAACTTTTTCCCGCAGGGGCAGAAAGCTCAAAACTGCCGTCCTCTTTAGTAAGCATGTTTTTAACCGGCACCTTTGTTTGCGGATCCTGCAAGGCAGTGGTAACAAAATCTAAGGGTTTGTTGGTGGCCGAATCAATGGCGATGCCTTTAACAATAATTGAATTAGGAACAGTTTGTGCCGATAAGGAAATAGAAAAGCACAGCGTAATAAGGATCAGTATAATTTTTTTCATGTAGTAATATGTTCGGGTATAAGACTCAAAGCTGCCCAAACCGTTACAGGAAAAATAACATTTAACAGTTATTTAACGTCAATTAACATCATTTAACTTAAAATGAGCTATTTATTAAACTTCGTCATGGTAAGCTCTGTACCTATAGTAGCAAAGCTCTTTATCATTTCAATTGATCTGTCTATCAAAGCAGGTAATTCGGGTAGCTCATCATCATCAAATCCGCTTAATACATAATCAACCTGGCGGCCCTTTGGATAATTATCACCAATGCCAAAACGCAGGCGCGCATATTTGTTGTTGCCGAGTGTTTCTTCTATATGCTTAAGGCCGTTGTGCCCGGCTGCGCTGCCTTGAGGTTTGAGGCGAAGCGTGCCTAAAGGCAGCGCCAGGTCATCAACCAAAACCAGCACATTTTCTATTGGGATTTTGAGATCCTTCATCCAATGATTAAGCGCCTTTCCACTTAAATTCATATAGGTAGTTGGCTTGATAAGGCACAGCATACGGCCTTTATGCGATACTTCGGTATAGTAAGCCAGACGCATATGGCTGAATTTGACACCCTCGCGTTTGGCCAGTTCATCCAGTATCATAAAGCCTATGTTGTGCCGGGTATCGGCATACTCGGGCCCAATGTTTCCTAAACCTACTATCAGATATTTCATGTTATGATTGATTGCACCGATTTAAGGGCGATTTCACCGATTTTGCATCTCTTGCTGCGAATATATTGATTCTGAAAAAAGAAAAGCGACAAGTGTTTAAACTTGTCGCTTTTTTAATCAGTGGAATCACTCTTAAATCGGTGAAATCCCTTACTTATTTCTTGCCTGAAGCAGCTTCCTGCTCAGCCTGACGTAACGCACGTGAAGTGGTTACAGATACGATAGTATCTTCGGCAGCATTGGTAATTACCAGGTTAGGCAATTTGATCTCGCCTACACGTACAGACTTACCAACCTCTAAACCTTCAATGCTAACGTCAACTGTGTCTAAATGATCTTTAGGCAAACCTTTAACGCGCAGTTTTCTTAACTTTTGCACCAATTTACCACCCATTTTAACACCTGGAGACGTACCTGTAAGTTTTACCGGAATTTCTATGGCGATAGGTTTGTTTGGGTCTAAAGCCAAAAAGTCAACATGCAGAATTTTTTCAGTTAACGGATGGAACTGGATATCCTGAATAACAGCTTGTGATTTAACACCAGCAACCTCAATGTCGATGAAATGAACATCCGGAGTGTAAACAACGGGTTTCAAATCAGCTGCGGACACTGCAAAGTGGGTTTGAGTAGCCCCACCATAAAGGACTGCAGGCACTTTGCCGTCATAACGCAGTTCTTTAGCGTCGCGTTTCCCTACGTTCTCTCTTGGAGAACCGCTAATAGCAATTGATTTCATTTTATATTTGTTTTAATTTATTGTTTTAAAAAGTCCATAGTCGACGGACCATAGACCATTGTATATTATTCGTTAATCAAAGAACCATTGACCATCGTCTATCGACCATGGACTAAAATTTATACCTGAAACAGCTGACTTATTGAGCCATGCTCATTCACGTTAATGATGGCTTTGGCAAACAGATCAGCAGTTGACAATACTCTTATTTTATCACTTTGGCGCTTTAACGGGATAGTATCTGTTACTATCAGTTCTGTTAATGCAGAGTTTTCTACAGTTTCGTAAGCATCGCCTGACAGCACCGGATGCGTACAAACCGCCCGTACGCTACGCGCCCCACGTTCCATAATTAAAGCAGCAGCTTTAGCTAAAGTGCGCGCGGTATCGCAAATATCATCTATCAAAACAATATCCTGATCCGTTACATCACCTATCAGGGTCATTGATTCTATTTCATTAGCACGTTTACGGCGCTTATCGCATATTACAACTTCGGCATTAAAAAACTTGGCAAAGCTTCGGGCACGGTATGAGCCGCCCATATCAGGCGAAGCAATTGTTAAATGCCCCAATCCAAGGCTTTTTATATAAGGCACAAATATTATTGACGCATCCAGGTGATCTACCGGCACATCAAAAAATCCTTGTATCTGTGCGGCGTGCAGATCCATGGTCATTATGCGGTTAATACCCGCGGCAACCAATAAATTAGCAACCAGCTTCGCTCCTATAGCAACACGTGGCTGATCTTTCCTATCCTGACGCGCCAGCCCGAAGTAAGGTATTACAGCGTTTACATAATGAGCTGATGCACGACGAGCGGCATCCACCATCATTAGTAATTCCATCAAATTATCTGTAGGTTGGTGGGTAGACTGGATCAGAAAAACATCGCTTCCGCGAACTGACTCGTTAAAGTGAGGCTGAAATTCGCCATCGCTAAAGCGCGACAATGAATAATCGCCAAGATCGCGACCATAAGCATCAGCAATTTTTTCGGCTAAAGCTATTGAGCCTGAACCTGAAAACAATTTAACCGGATTGGATTGCTGTGGCATTTTTATTTATTTCGAATATCGAATTTTCGATTTCGAATTTATTTTTCTGGCTGTGCTATAAAAAAACAATTTCGGATTCCTTTTTCTTGTCAGACCTAAATCCGAAATTGAAAATCCGAAATCCGAAATTGAAATGTTGCCCGACCAGGATTCGAACCTAGACAAACGGTACCAAAAACCGTCGTACTACCATTATACTATCAGGCAATCTCCACCTTCAAAACATACGTCCTGAAAAGGAATGCAAATATAAGACGAAAATTTCCAAATCAAAATCAAAATATAAAAAAGTCCGTAAAGCGCTTAAACGCTGCAAATTGCGTTAAAATGTGTTAAATTACGGCTCTTTGTTTTAATACATCTTAATAGTTTTGCTATTTTCGGCTCATTAAATCGTCACCAATTGTAAATTCCTGCAATGAGTTATAATAAGATCAACAACATTTTTGGCTGGCTGGCCTTCGCTGTAGCTGCCATAACCTACACTTTAACCTTAGAGCCATCAACCAGCTTTTGGGATTGCGGCGAGTTTATTGCCTGTATCTATCGTTTAGAGGTTGCGCACCAACCGGGCGCGCCCCTGTTTACCATAATAGGTAAAGTATTTTCTCTATTCTCTTTTGGAGACAACACAAAAGTTGCCTACTGGACCAACATGGGCTCTGCCCTGGCAAGTGCTGCAACAATTCTGTTCCTGTTTTGGACAATAACTGCATTGGTTAAAAAAATATTGGTAAAAAAGGGCGAAGAGGTTACTACTGTTAACCTTATTACCATAATAGGTGCAGGTTTAGTTGGTGCATTAGCCTACTCCTTTTCTGATACTTTTTGGTTCTCGGCAGTTGAGTCTGAAGTTTACGCTTTATCATCATTATGTACAGCCATAGTTTTCTGGGCCATTTTAAAATGGGATGCCCACGCTGATGAACCAGGTTCGGATAAATGGATAATATTTATAGCCTACGTAATGGGCCTTTCCATAGGCATTCACTTACTAAACCTGTTGGTTATACCTGCAATAGCGCTGGTTATATATTTCCGCAGATCAAAAAACATCACCACGAGCGGCGTAATATGGTCGTTTTTATTAGGTGTAGTAATAGTTGGCACCGTTTTATGGGGTATCATACAGTTTACCGTTAAAGGTGCAGCTTTTTCTGACCTGCTTTTTGTAAACACGCTGGGCATGGGCTTTGGCAGTGGCGCTGTTGTATTCTTCCTGTTAGTTACAGGCACCATAGTGGCCGGTATTTATTATACCGTTAAACAATCTACAATTGCTATAATGGTTGCAGCTATATGCTTTGTATTAGCGCTTACTATAAGTGCCGGCATTGTAGGTTTTATTGTGGGTGCTGTAATAGTTGCTTTGCTGGAATACATTGTTAAAATACGCGAGAAACGTTTTGCTTTAAATACATTCTTGCTTTGCACAGCCTTTATCCTTTTCGGTTATAGTTCTTTTGTAATGATAGTGATAAGGGCGAAAGCGGGCACCAATTTAAACAACAGCGATCCGCAGGATGCATTTGCACTTAACGGCTATCTTAACCGCGATCAATATGGCGATACACCGCTAATGTACGGCCAGTTTTTTGATTCAAAACCAATTGATCAAACAGAAGGCGCTACCCTTTACAGACGCGGCTTAACCAAATACGAGGTTGCCGGTAAAAAGTTAAATACTAAATACGACCGCAATACACTTTTCCCGCGCATGTTTAGCGATAAGGCAGGGCATCCTGAGTTTTATCGCAGCTGGTCGCAATTAGCCGAAGGCCAGCAGCCTACGTTTGCTACTAACCTGGGCTTTTTCCTTACCTGGCAGGTTAACCAAATGTACACCCGTTACTTTTTATGGAACTTTGTGGGCCGCACCAACGAAATGGATGGGCAACAGGGTGGTATTGACGGCGACTGGATAAGTGGCTGGAACTTTAGTAAAGATCTGCCTTACTCGGTTACGCAAAGCAAATCCTACAACCGATTGTTCTTTTTGCCGCTTATTTTAGGTTTGTTAGGTGCATATTATCACTTTAAAAGAAAGCAACGCGATGCAGGCGTTGTGGGTGTGCTTTTCTTCTTTACGGGCTTCGCTATTTTGCTATACCTTAACCAGGATCCGCTGCAACCACGTGAACGTGATTATGCTTATGCAGGCTCGTTTTACGCCTTTGCCATATGGATAGGGTTGGCCGTACCGGCAATTGTTGAATTAGTAAGCAGAAAAGCCGCCACAAAGAATGCTGCCATATTAGCTACTGTAGTATGTTTAGCTGTTGGCCCTATATTAATGGCTAACCAGGAATGGGACGATCATGATCGTTCTACCAAACTTACCCCGCATGATATGGCTTATAATTACCTTAACTCGTGCGCGCCAAACGCTATTTTGTTTACCTATGGCGATAATGATACTTATCCGCTTTGGTACATACAGGAAGTTGAGAACGTACGCCCCGATGTGCGTATTGTTAACTTGAGTCTGTTAGGTACCGATTGGTACATCAGGCAAATGAAAGAGAAAATGAACGAGTCTGCTCCTTTGCCTATCACCATGTCTAACGAACAATTCAAGAGTGGTGTGCGCGATGTTCTTTATTACAATGATGAAAAAATAGCGGGTGCGGTTGAGTTGAAAGAAGTATTTGATTTCATGCTGTCAGACAGAAAAGAGACCAAACTGCAATATCAAAATGGCGATGAAACTAACTATTTACCAACCAAGAATTTTAAAATTACGGTAAACAGAGAAGATATTTTAAAAACCAATACCGTTTCGGCAGATATGCAGAACCGCTTAACCGATACAATGACATTTACGTATCCAGGCGGTTATGTGGCTAAAGATAACCTGGCGTTGATGGACATTCTTGTGCACAATAACTGGAAACGACCTATATACTTTACCGTAACCGCACCAAGCAGCGTAATGATGGGCCTTGATAAGTATTTATATAATGAAGGCTTTGCGTCACGACTTTTGCCGTTAAAACCTGATACATCTGCCGCAGCGTCAGAAAACGTAAACCCTACAGCCATGTATAACAACGTGATGAACAAGTTTAAATGGGGTAAGATGAAAGAAGCCAAATATTTGGATCATGAATCATTAACCATGTTTTATCCGCTGATAAGCCGTGTTTATCTTAGCCTGATAGAGGGTAAGATGAAAGAAGGGAAAACAGCCGAAGCAAAACTGGCTTTGAACAAATATATGGCCGAGCTACCTAACTTTATACCTGTACAGGAAGCGGCAATAAGAAAATTCTATCTGGCTGATGCTGCTTACAAATTAGGAGAAACTGCCACCGGCGACAAACTGCTTACCCTTATAGATGATTACCTTGTTAACTCGTTAAACTTTAATTACGGCTTGTACAAGGACGGCAAAACAGGGCTGGATAATAATGACATCCAGTTGGGCTTATCATTGCTTAACGGCATGGTAGGTACAGCGAAAAATGGTAACAGAGCCGCTTTGAGTGCCAAATACGACGCGCAGGTTAAAGATTTCTCGAAGAAGTTTGGTTTAGGGCTGTAGAAGTAGAAATAGTAAGTTATAATAAAAAAGGCCTCCGATACTATCGGAGGCCCTTTTTTATTATCTTATCTTATTGCTACTACTCTACCACCACACCCATTGAGCAGAATTTTTCAATACGTTCTGCTACCAGTTCGTCAATATTGCGCTCTTTTAGAACTTTCAGATCTTTTAATAATTGTTTTTTTAATGTGGCGGCCATCGCAACGGGATCCTGATGAGCGCCGCCAAGCGGTTCCTTAATAACACCGTCAATCAGTTTATTTTTCAACATCTCTGTTGATGTCAGCTTCAGCATTTCTGCTGCGCGTTCTTTTTGCTCCCAGGTTTTAAATAAAATAGTTGAGCAATTTTCAGGAGAAATAACAGAATACCACGAGTTATCCAGCATCATCACTTTATCGCCAATGCCAATACCTAATGCACCACCCGATGCCCCCTCGCCTATAACAACGCAAATAATGGGCACTTTCAATATTGACATTTCAAGCAGATTGCGCGCTATGGCTTCACCTTGACCGCGTTCTTCGGCTTCCAAACCCGGAAATGCGCCAGGCGTGTCTATCAGCGTAACAACAGGTTTGTTAAACTTTTCGGCCAAACGCATTAATCTTAAAGCCTTACGGTATCCCTCCGGATTAGCCATACCAAAATTACGGTATTGACGCTCCTTGGTATTGCGGCCTTTTTGATGACCGATGAACATTACGGTTTGGCCGTTAAGCGTGCCAAAGCCGCCTATAATAGCTTTATCGTCGCCTACTGTGCGGTCACCATGCAGTTCAATAAAGTCATCGCAGATAAGCTCCAGGTACTGTAACGTATAGGGCCGCTCCGGGTGACGTGAAATTTGTACCTTTTGCCAGCCGTTAAGATTAGAATATAATTGAATACGGGCTTCGTCGAGTTTGGCTTGCAGTTCGTTTACAGTGGCAGACATATCCAGCTTGTTCTTGTCTTCCATCTGCTTCACCTTTTCTATCTGCTGCTCCAGCTCTGCCAAAGGCTTTTCAAAATCAAACGTTGTTTTCATACCTGTTAATGAGGGCGCTAAAATAAACAAATCAAACGGCAATTTCCATCTTAATAATCACGTGATATTACCTTAACAACAACCTACTTTTTTTGCAGCATTTCTAGTTTTGCTATTTGTTGCGCCGAAAGCAGCTTTTCTGTAGCCAGGCAAGCCTGTAAAATTGCGTTCTTTAGTTCGCCCTGGTACAGGCCGTGGCGGTTGGTATAAAATATCAGATTGCCGTCGCTTACTTTTCGGTACTTAAATAAACTATCCAGCATTTTTTCATTGCTGATGATCGATCCGCCTATTTGTAGCCTCCTGCGATGCATAAGTGTGTTTATTTCGGTTATCTTTTTTATTTGCACTGCACTAAGATCCAGCTGATTGCTTAATCTCAAAACCTTATCAGGCATGGGGTAATGGTTCAGCTCGCCGGCAGCCGCCATTTCATTAGCGGCATCGCCCTTTAAATAAGCATCATATTGTTGGCGGGTTAATGTACGCACAGGAGATTTAGCGATGGTGGTATCCGTTCGTGATTGCGCGTATACCGCCGTACTACACATCAGTATCAAAGAAAAAAATAAAGTTTTCAGCATAGACATTCGTTTTTTAGGGGAATAACGATCTTAACACCGCAAAGTTCGCTTAAATTTAAACATAATTGTATTTTGTACTATGGACGCGTCGATTGTTATTGATATACTGCAAGAAATGGCCTCGCCTGCCTATCGCGAGGGTATGCTGCGTTTTGGTATAGCTAATCATAAGGCATTGGGCGTAAAGATACCCCAGCTGCGCAAATTGGCTAAGGAGATAAAAAAGAACCACCAACTTGCCCAACAGCTTTGGGCTACCGACATACATGAAGCGCGCATACTTGCTACCATGATAGACGACCCAAAGCAAGTGACCGAAGGCCAAATTGACAAATGGGTGCTTGATTTTGAAACCTGGGATGTTTGCGACCAGGCCTGTGGTAATTTATTTGATCGCACACCATTTGCCTTACAAAAGGCACTTGAGTTTAGCGCCCGCGACGAAGAATTTGTTAAGCGCACCGGTTTTGTTTTAATGGCCGCATTAGCGGTGCACGATAAAAAGGCCGACGATATGGTTTTTATACAGTTCTTCCCAATTATAGAACGCGAAGCATGGGATGAGCGAAATTTTGTAAAAAAGGCCGTTAACTGGGCGTTACGCCAAATAGGTAAGCGTAACAGAACACTAAAGCCTTTGGCAATTGCCACCGCAGAACGTATCTTACAGCAGACCAGTAGATCTGCAAAATGGATAGCAGCCGATGCCTTACGGGAATTAAGGAACCGATAAAGAAAACCGGGCCGGAATTTTTTATGACTTTCAACAGGCAAAATTTGAGATTTATTTAGAACAATATCCGGCTTTACGACTTATATTTGCTGTACGATCATTAAACTTTAAAAATAATTTTATGGCATTTACCCTACCGGCGTTATCCTACGCTACCGATGCATTGGAACCGCACATTGATAAAACAACCATGGAAATTCACCATGGCAAACACCACCAGGCTTATGTAACCAACCTGAACAAGGCATTGGAAGGCAAACCTGAGGCTGATGGCAACATTGACGATATTATAAAAAACATCTCTAAATTTCCGCCTGCTGTACGTAATAATGGCGGTGGCCACTATAACCACACTTTGTTCTGGACATTGCTTTCGCCAAACGGTGGCGGCGAGCCTACCGGCGCTTTAGCTGATGCTATTAAAAGCACTTTCGGTTCATTTGCCGAGCTAAAAACTAAGCTGTCTGATGCCGGTGCTACCCGTTTTGGATCTGGCTGGGCATGGTTAATTGTTACTGCTGATAAAAAACTGGCGGTAACTTCAACCCCTAACCAGGATAACCCTTTAATGGATATTGCCGAGGTAAAAGGCACCCCAATTTTAGGCATTGACGTTTGGGAGCATGCTTACTATTTAAAATATCAAAACCGTCGCCCTGATTATTTAGCGGCTATATGGAACGTGATCAACTGGAACCACGTTGCCGAATTGTACGCGAAAGCGGTTTAATTTGATTTCGGATATCGGATGTTCGATATCGGATTTATATTTTTTAATTGAGAACGGCGGCTGGTAGCCGCCGTTTTTGTTATGGATAACCTATGAAAGCTAACGTTTTAGAAGCTCCCGATAAAGCATTGATTTGGAAAGAGGTGCCAACCCCTACCCCGGGTCGCGGCGAAGTTTTGGTAAAAATTAAAGCTGCCGCGCTTAACCGGCGCGACTACTGGATAACTATAGGTAAGTATGCCGGAATAAAATATCCCTCGATTTTAGGTTCTGACGGAGCCGGAATTGTTGCCGAAGTTGGCGAGGGTGTTGATAAGGCTTGGCTGAACAAAGAGGTGGTTATTAATGCCGCCACAAATTGGGGCGACAGCGAAGAATATCAAGGTAAAGACTTCAAAATACTGGGCTTGCCCGAAGACGGTACCTTTGCAGAATACGTTAAAATAGGCGCCGAATATTTATTTGAAAAACCGGCTTACTTAACCTGGGAGCAAGCCGCTGCCTTTCCGCTTGCAGGCGTAACTGCTTACCGTGCACTGGTGGTTAAAGGGCGTGCTAAAAAAGGCGATACGGTATTAATATCAGGAGTTGGTGGTGGTGCAGGCACATTTGCGTTGCAGTGGGCGGTAGCGCTGGGTTGTAAAGTGTTTGTAACATCGGGCACGGGCGAGAAAATTGAAAAAGCGCGGCAATTAGGTGCATTGGCGGGTGTTAATTACAAGGCGCTGGATTGGGCCGAGGAATTGCATCATTTATCGGGCGGGTTTGATGTTATAATTGATAGCGCCTTAAGCGAAGGATTTGCTAAGTTTCCGGATATATGTAAGCCCGGTGCGCGGATTGTATTTTTTGGCGGAACGGCGGGAGATATGCCCGCAATTAACGGGCGCAAAATATTCTGGAAACAACTACAGATCCTGGGCACCGCCATGGGCACTAAAGCTGATTTTGAAGGGATGCTAAACCTGATGACAGCGCATAAAATCGTACCTGTTGTTGATGATGTGTTTCCCTTACATACCGCAGGAGAAGTTATACAAAAAATGGGAACGTCACCCCAATTTGGAAAATTGGTACTTAAGGCATAACCATGCTGCAGCTGCAAGTTGAAGATATAAAACAGGAAACTGCTGATGCCGCTACCTTCTTTTTATCGGATGTAACGGGCGCGCGAATACCCTATCTGGCAGGTCAGTTTCTTACACTGGTATTTAACCATCATGAGCAAGAGATAAGGCGCTCCTACTCGTTAAGCTCATCGCCCGATGAGAAGATACCGGCAATTACTATTAAACGCGTCGCCAATGGCGAGATATCGCGCTTTATGCTCGCAAAAGTTAAAAAAGGTGATGTACTAAGCGCCGTACCACCTGCAGGTAAATTCATTCTGGGCAATGAAGCAGCAAAAGCTGCAAACCTTATCTATTTTGCAGCCGGAAGCGGAATTGTACCTGTATATTCTCAAATAAAATATCTGCTGGCAAGGGAGGGCGATAGCAAAGTAATTTTGTTTTATAGCAATAATAAGTCTTTGGATATCCTTTTTAATGAAGATCTAAACGCACTTCAAACAGCGCACCCAAACCGACTTAAAATTGTACATCTTATCAGCACCCAGGGCAACCGGCTTACTAATGTTAACCTGGAAGGTTTGCTAAAGCAGCATTTCCAGAATGGCATCTATAACGCTCAATATTATATGAGCGGCCCATTTGCTTATATGCGCATGATACGCCTGACGTTATTGTTTATGGGCATTGAACCGGCTAATATCCGTAAGGAAAACTTTGTGCTGGAAACAGAGCCGGTTGCTGATAACGCGGTTGTATATCCGCCGCAAAATATTAAGCTGGAATTTAACGGCGAGACTTACAGCATCGCCGTTGGCGAGAACCAGTCTATCTTACAAGCCGCACTTCAAAACGATATCGCGCTGCCTTATAGCTGCCGCGCCGGTATGTGCTCCACCTGCATTGCAAAATGCATTTCGGGCAAAGTGGACATGTCTGTAAACGATGTTTTGCTGGATGCTGACCTTGCCGGGGGCTGGGTATTAACCTGCACGGGCCATCCGGTGAGCGATGATGTGGTTGTAAAAATTTGAGCCGATGTTAATGTAGTATCTTAAACATCAGTTCACGCAACAGTTCGCCGTGATCTGTCATTGAATCAACCCCTTTGCTTCTCAGATCGTACTCGCGCAGGTAACCAATTATTTGTATGGACTTTGCATAGTTGTAGTTACGTGCCGCCTGTTCATAATCCTTCACAAAAAACGGGTTCACCCCTATCTCTTTAGCCACGTTCTGCGGCGACTTATCCCTTACATAGTGGTACATTAAAACCCGCGTAAAGTAGTTGTTCAAATTACCCAGCACCAGCACAATCGGGTTGTTTTTTGGGTTTGCAGCAAAATAGTTAACAATCTGATTAGCTTTAAAAACGTCCTTTTTAGCAAGCGCTGTTTGCAGCTCAAACACATTATATTCCTTGCTGATACCAATATTATCCTGAATGTGTTTTAAAGTGATCTCCTGTCCCTTAGCAACATTCAGCATCAGTTTATCCAGTTCGTTTGCAATTTTCGAAAGATCGTTACCTAAGTATTCAGCTACCATCAGCCCGGCTTGCTGGCCTATACGGTAGCCCTCATCTGTCAAATAAACTTCAACCCAGGCAGGTATCTTGTTATCGTACAACGTGGTCGATTCAAACACCAGCCCGTGTTTTTCAATTGCTTTATAGGTTTTCTTGCGTTTATCAAACTTTCCGTATTTATAACAAAAAACCAGTATAGTGCTTGGCAACGGATTTTCAAGGTAACTTAAAAACGGGTTAATACCCTTTTTATCATCACTGTCATTGCCCCACTTCATATCTTGCGCCTCTTTTATCAACACCACCTGGTAGTCGGCCATCATAGGATAACGTTTTGCCGCGTTCAACACGGTCATAATATCAGTATCCTTGCCGTAAAGCACTGTTTGGTTAAAGCCACGCTCAGCCTCAGGCAGTAATTGATGCTCAATAAAATCGCTTACCTGGTCAATAAAATAGGGTTCCTCGCCATGTAAAAGATATACAGGTTTATACTTGCGGTTTTTTAGATCTTTGAGGATATCAGCAGCGGTCATGTGTCCAAAAATAGTGATTGGAGATTAGAGATTAGAGATTAGTTTTATAAAACCTAAGTGGTAATATACTTTATAGTTTGAATTTCTATTTTTGACCATTAAACAGATCATGCATCAACTCCAGCCGCTTAATCTTCCGCCGCATCCTTTTAAAATAACCGAGGTTAACGGGCAACTAACGCTGTTTGACGAAATAAGAAAGAAAACCATCATTATAACGCCCGAGGAGTGGGTGCGCCAGCACTTTGTTCAATTCCTTATTAAAGAAAAAAAATATCCAAAAACGCTTATAAAGCTTGAAGGCGGCCACAAACTGCACGGCATGGCTAAACGATCTGATATCATTATTTTTAATAACGAAGGGCGCAAAATTTTAATGGTGGAGTGCAAAGCCCCCGGCGTAGCCATTAATCAAAAGGTGTTTGACCAAATAGCCCGCTACAACATGGTGCATAAAATTGAACTGTTGGCAGTTACCAACGGGTTACAACACTACTTCTGTATAATTAATTTTGAAGATGAGAGTTACCGGTTTATTACAGAACTGCCGGTATACGCGGGTATTTAACATCGGGTACTACCGATACAAGATTTAATATTTTCTCGTAAAGGTCATCGGGTTTAAACGGCTTGGATACGTAATCATTCATACCCGAACTGTACACGCGCTCTTTTATATCAAACAAGGCAGAAGCCGTTAAAGCTATAATAGGGATATTGGCTTTTTTAGGATCGGCCATTTTACGTATTTCAACTGCGGCATCAAAGCCGTTCATAACCGGCATTTGCAGGTCCATTAAAATAATATCGAAATTGCCATATTGAACAAACTCAACGGCACGCTCCCCATTCTCGGCAATAAATGGCGAAATGTTCCATTTAGATAGCAGTTTCTTCATCAGCATTACGTTAACCGGGTTGTCCTCGGCAATTAACACCCGCATAGAACCGAAAGCTTCGGCTTCTGTCTGAATAACCATAGGTGTCTTTTTGCTTATAACTGCCTGCTTCTCGGTTGCTACCGGGAACTCCATGTTAAATGAAAATTCCGACCCCTTGCTTACGGTGCTGTTTACATTGATCTTCAATCCTTGCAGCTCAAGCAGGCGCTTAACAATTGCCAAACCCAAACCCGTGCCCCCATATTGCCTGGTTGTACTAATAGACTCCTGAATAAATGGTTCAAAAATAACATCCAGCCTATCCTGCGGGATGCCTATCCCTGTATCTTTCACCAAAAAATTAACGGTTAGCCGGTCGTGCCGGTCTTCAATGCATGCTACCTTAACCAGGATATCGCCTTGCGTGGTAAATTTAATGGCGTTACTAACCAGATTGAACACTATTTGTGTGATACGGGTAGGGTCGCCAAACAACGTTTTCCGCTGCAATGCGCTATCCACATCAAGTGTAAAATTGAGTCCTTTTTGCGTGGCTGTTATTGTTTGCCCACCGCATATGCTATTCATCAGGTCGTAAAGGTTAAGACGTGTTTTTTCAAACACCAACTTACCCGATTCGATCTTGTTAAAATCAAGCACATCATTAACAATTGAAAGCAGGTTACCTGCAGAAAATTTAAGTACTTCGAGATTTTCCTTTTGATCGGGCCGGGGGCCGCCCATTATTAACAGATCCGTCATCCCTATAACAGCGTTAAGCGGCGTCCGTATCTCATGCGACATGGTAGAAAGAAACTCTGATTTAGCCTCCGAAGATTTGTGCGCTTTTTCTATTGCCCTTTCAAACTTAGCAGTAAGCGAACCCTGTTGCTGGGTAGTTTCAGAAAGCATTGCCAGCGCCTTTGTAAATGAGGCGTAAAAGTGGCTGTAAACAAACAATATTAATACGAAACAGGCAGACAGGCTTATTATAAATGTAGCCTCATCAACTTTTTCCGGCTTAAGTGTTATCAGGAAACTATTACCGTTTTGCAACAGTAATAACAGCAATGTTGGTACAATATTTAAAGCTGAATATACGTAGCCCATTTTATGGCCGAGCATATTAAAGCTAAACAAAACCATTAGCACTATTACGGCTACACTTATTGCGTCGACGTTTTGTTTGGCTACGTAAATATTTACTAAATATGCAATTGTACCGGTTACAAGCGCTATATGAGATATAGCACGATAATGGGGCTTATAGGTTAAATATTTAAATAAAATAGCCGATACCAGCGTTAAAGTTCCGGCTATGATACTTATAATAAGATACTGGTTGTAAAGAACCTCGAAAAATAACATTAACGAGGTAAAGAAAGAAAGCGCTAAACCGTAATATAAAAGCCTTATGCGGGCACTGTCCAGCGTAGACTGCTTGTCCGACAATATGTTATTTATAGAAAAGTTAAAAAAACTTGCGGTATTGCTCATTTTAATGGCTTAGCTTTACGCTATAAATATTGTTCTAAAATTAATAAAATATAGTGTATCTATTAATTTTCACAACCATAGCGACTAAACTAAGGCAATTAGCCTGCCAATTCGCGCAAGTTTTCGTTTGCTATTTTTAATTTAGCTTCCGCGTCGGCTTTTTTCTTCAGTTCGTTTTCAATTACCTCTGGCTTGGCATTGGCCATAAAGCGCTCATTAGAAAGCTTTGCATCAACCGATTTAAGGAAACCTTCCAGATAAATTACCTCTTTTTCCAGGCGTTCCCGTTCTGCTTCAACATCAAGTGTTTGCTCCAGCGGTATAAAAAACTCGTCTGTTGATACCAAAAAGCCCACTGCGTCGCCAACCTTATCGTTCACAAATGATAACTCACTCAAATTAGCCAGCTTAACTATTATGTACTTATACGCATTGTAATCAACACCCGAATTTGACTTTACTAAAAGCTGCAAAGTTTCTTTAGGTGATATTTGTTTGTTTTGACGAATATTTCTGACCTGTGCTATAATTTGTTTTACCAGCTCAACATCGCCTAATAGCCGGGAATTAATTTCCCCAATTGTTGGTAATTGAGCAACGATACAGCAATCGTCGGTTGAGCGTTCAGCAAATAGGTCATCATGCCATAACTCCTCGGTTATAAATGGCATAAAGGGATGCAGGATCTTTAATATATCCTCAAAAAAAGTAACGGTGCGATTATAAGTTTCCCTATCAATAGGTTGCTGGTAAGCGGGTTTTATCATCTCCAGATACCATGCGCAGAAATCATCCCACACCAGCTTATAAGTAGCCATTAAAGCTTCTGATAAACGGTACTGAGCAAAGGCATCTTCAATTTCCTGAAGCCCCTGGTTAAAGCGGCTTTCAAACCACTTAATGGTTACGGCATTCGGGTTTTGCAGAGTGTCGTCAACCTCCCAGCCCTTTATCAGCAGGAAGGCGTTCCAAACCTTGTTAAAGAAGTTACGGCCCTGCAAACAGTCCTTTTCATCAAACATCAGGTCGTTGCCCGCAGGCGAGCTTAAAAGCATACCTACGCGAACGCCATCTGCCCCGTATTGATCTATCAAATCAAGTGGATCGGGCGAGTTACCTAATTGCTTTGACATTTTCCTACCCTGCTTATCCCGAACGATGCCGGTAAGATAAACGTTCCTGAAAGGCAGGTCGCCTCTAAACTCGTGCCCTGCCATTATCATCCTGGCTACCCAGAAAAACAATATCTCAGGAGCGGTCACCAGGTCATTAGTAGGGTAATAGTATTTAATATCAGCGTTCTCCGGATCCTTAAACCCATCAAAAACCGAAATTGGCCATAGCCAGGACGAGAACCAGGTATCTACAACGTCTTCTTCCTGTACCAGATCTTCAATTCTTAACTTTTGATTCTTGACTCTTGATTCTGCGAATGCCTCCTCCGCTGTTTTGGCTATCACATATTCTCCGTTTGGCAGGTACCAGGCCGGTATCTGCTGTCCCCACCATAACTGGCGACTTATGCACCAATCCTGAACGTTTTCCATCCAGTGGCGGTAGGTGTTGGTAAACTTTTCGGGTATCAGCTTAACCTCGCCTTTTAACACATAATCCAACGCAGGCTTCGCCATTTCGCTCATTTTGCAAAACCATTGCATTGATAGCTTGGGCTCAATAACCGCGTTTGTACGTTCAGAAAAACCAACCTGCGATTTATATTCTTCCACCTTCTCTAAAGCGCCTGCTTCTTCCAGCATTGTAGCAATCTTCTTCCGTGCGGCAAAACGGTCCTCTCCTACCAGTATTTGGGCTTTATCGTTCAGCGTGCCGTCATCGTTTAAAATATCAATAACAGGCAGTTTATGTTTTTGGCCAAGCTCATAGTCATTCAGATCATGGGCGGGTGTAACTTTTAATGCGCCTGTGCCAAAATCCATTGTTACATACTCATCCAGTATAATGGGTATCTCGCGGTCTATCAAAGGAATAAAAACCGATCGACCATGCAGATGCACATACCGCTCATCGTTAGGATTGATACATATTGCAGCATCAGCCATTATGGTTTCGGGGCGAGTAGTGGCTATTGTAAGATAGTCGGAAAGTCCGGAAGTCGGAAAGTCCGGAAGTTCTGAATCACTTGCGGACTTTCCGACTTTCGGACTTTCGGTCTTAACCGCATAGCGGATATAATAAAGCTTCTGATTAACCTCTTTACGTACAACCTCCTCATCGCTTACAGCGGTTTTACCCTGTGGATCCCAGTTTACCATACGGATGCCGCGGTATATCAGGCCTTTTTTGTAAAGGTGAATAAAGGTATCTAACACCGCATCGCTCAAGTCGGGGTCCATTGTAAAACGGGTACGGTCCCAATCGCATGATGCGCCTAATTTTTTAAGCTGATCCAGTATAATCCCGCCGTATTTCTCCTTCCACTCCCAGGCATAAGCTAAAAACTCATCACGGGTAAGGTCCTTTTTGCTGATGCCTTTTTCTTTAAGCATGGCAACAACCTTGGCTTCGGTAGCAATGCTGGCATGGTCAGTTCCGGGCACCCAACAGGCATTTTTGCCTTTCATGCGCGCACGGCGTATCAAAACATCTTGTATGGTATTATTCAGCATATGGCCCATGTGCAGCACCCCGGTAACGTTAGGCGGAGGCATTACAATTGTATAGGGCTCGCGCCCATCGGGCACTGACTTAAAAAATTTATGTTGCAGCCAGTAACTGTACCATTTTTCTTCGGCTTGTTTTGGCGAATAGGATTTAGCAATACTCATAAGTTTGCAAAAATACGGATTTTGAGGCAAAATCGGGGACTGATTTTACGTTATCAATTAACTTAAACCAGCAGCGCTTCGCTACAAAACGCGCCCAACCTAACCGGTAAAGCTAGTGCCATTTTAAAAAACCACCGTAAACCTATGCATGCCATCGGCAAAACTGTATTGCATTTTAAAGCCATAGTTGATGCAAATATTGCGGGCAATAGTGAGGCCAAGGCCCGTACCTTCGGATAGTTTTCCTTTGGCAAAACGTTCAAATATTTTTTCGGCGTCCAGCGCTTCGGGTTTACCGGTATTTTCAAACACCAGCGAGACCTCAGTAAGGGTAACCTTTATTTGTCCGTTGGCAACGTTGTGCCTTATGGCGTTGTTTAATAAATTATTTAGTAAAATATCTACCAGGTAAGCGTTTGCAGTAATGCTTTTTGCCGTTAAATTATGCCTAAGGGTTATTTGTTTGGCCTTAATAATATCATGAAACTGGGCAAATTTAGCTATCAATATTTGTTGCAGATCCAAAACCACTGTATCTGTTATTAGCTGGTTATCTATCTTTACCAGCAGCAGAAGCGCCTGGTTAAGCTTGGCCATTTTGCCGGTAGCGGTATACAGCTGGTGCAGCAGTTCAAACTGGTCGGCTGTTAAACTGTCGTCTTGTATCAAAGTATCCAGTTTTGATGTGATCACCGCAATCGGTGTCATCATTTCGTGCGAGGCATTCTCGGTGAATGTTTTCAGTATCTGGTAATCTTTTTTTACACTTTGCTGCATGGTATCAAATGCATCCTGCAGTTCATTAAACTCGTCTATTTTGCTGGTTTGTATGCCGATTTTTTGCTCATCAGCTACCGAGAAAGTTTTGAGCCGGGCCAGCAACGCATAAAAGGGCTGCCAAAGACGGTTTAAAATATACCGGTTTGCAAAAAACAGTGCGGCGATAAGTAACAGGCACAATGCCGCCGTTGTTAAGCCAACTACAGTCACCATATCTTCTGTTTCTTCCTGCGACTCTATAATGGTAACTTTATAATTTCTTTTATTTAAGCTGATGATAGTAACTATGGCCCTTCCCCCTTCAACTGTTTCGCTTTCGCGGTTATAATAGGGGGTATCGGTAAAATAGGTTTGTATGTATTGATCGCCAATAGGTATAAAACTTACGTGGTCCTCGTCGAAATTAAAAGGTGTTGGCAGCTTTTGGTTGTTATGAACATACATTACCACCTCGCCCGCTTCCTCGGTAAGGCTACGCTCCAGTATTTTAGCGGCAAAATACGAGATGGTAAGGTAATAACTTACGCTTGCCACTACCAGCAGGGTTATAGCAATAATAATGCTTGTTCGGTTGTATAATGCCGCTAATTTCATTTACGAGAACCGGTACCCCACGCCATAAAACGATTTAAAAAAATCCTTGCCAGATTGGTCAAGCAGTTTTTTTCTTAAATTTTTTATGTGGGTATAAATAAAGTCGTAGCTGTCGGCCATGTCTACCTCGTCGCTCCATAAATGCTCGGCTATAGCTGTTTTGGCAACAACCTTGCCTTGGTTGGCTATAAAATAAAGCAACATATCATATTCCTTTTTTGTTAAAACCAGGTGTGTGTCATTCACCTTAACCTGCATGGTTTGCAAATTAACCGTTATGTTTTGGTATTGCAGATTATTATTGCCTTTAAAAGTCTTACGGCGATATACGGCTGTTACACGGGCCATTAATTCGGCTAAATGAAAGGGCTTTACCAGGTAATCATCAGCACCCAAATTTAAACCGGCTACGCGGTCGTCCAACGAGTTGCGGGCAGAGATTATCACCACGCCATCATCTTTACCCATTTGCTTTAATTGCTGCAAAATATTAAGGCCGTCGCCATCGGGCAGGCCAATATCCAGCAAAATACAATCGTAATCGTAAATAGCAATTTTTTCAAGCGCGCCGACATAATCGGCGCATACTTCGCACAATACCCCTTCGCTGCTAAAATAGCGCTTAATGCTTTCCCGCAGGGCGGGCTCGTCCTCAATTATTAAAAGCTTCAACTTAATTTTTCATTAAATGTACAGCATAAATTTTGAAGCAAAACTGAAGCCAGGGATACGTATGTTAAATTTTTGTTAAAGCACCCAGACTTCAGTTTTGCTTCAAAATCATACGGTTCATTTGTAACAAAAATATAACAATTCATGGTAACACGCACATATTTTTCAGGCTTCATTTTATTAGCTATGGCGCTATTTTTTAGTGCCTGCAAGCACGATGCCCTTATACCGCTAAACAGCGCATCCATTATAAGTTTTAAAACCGATATACAGCCCATCATGATAAGCAACTGCACGCAATCGGGCTGCCACGGCAGCAGCGGCAACCGCTTTAAACTGCTTAATTATAATGATGTGCTTGATATAGTAAAGCCCGGCAATCCGCACGACAGCGAGCTTTACGCGTCAATTACCGCAAACACATCAGATATAATGCCGCAACCGCCAAACCCCAGGTTAAGCGACGCACAGATAGAAACAATTTATGTATGGATACTTCAGGGTGCTAAAAACAATTAACATGAAAAAATTAATCGGTATTTTATTATTCGCCATTTTTTTGGGCTTCGTTTCATCGTGCTATAAAGACAACCTTGCCGAGATGACAGCAGGCGGTAACCTGACCAGTACGGGAGGTACCGGCACGGGCACAGGCACGTGCGACCTAACCGGCACCATGCTTTTTTCAACCCATGTGGTGCCGATCTTACAAACTAACTGCGGTACCAATAACTCCTGCCATGGGTCGCGCAATTCAAGCGGTATAAATCTGTCTACCTACACGGGCGTTAAATCTGCAGTCAGTTCGGGCAGGTTGATGGCCTCCATAAACTGGACAGGCGGGGCTTCGCGCATGCCGCAGGGAGGGTCTAAACTAAGTACCTGCAACATCTCCAAAATACAAAAATGGATAGACGCCGGAGCCTTAAACAATTAGCTTTTATAAGATCATGAGAAAATTTATTCTGATACTATTGTTATGCGCACCTGTAATTGCCATGGCGCAGGACGATATGGCACTGTTGGCGGGTGCCGATAGCAGTAAACAATATGTTACCGCAACCTTTAAAGGAAGCCACATCGTTAACTTTGAAAGTGTTGAGACACAGGGCAAGGGCGTACTTGAATTTATGATACAGCACCGCTTTGGCGACATTAACGGGGGCATCAACTCCTTTTTCGGCCTGGATAATGGCGCAACTATTCGCTTTGGCCTGGGCTACGGCATTAGCAACCGTTTAGAGGTAGGTATAGGCCGAACCAGTTACGAAAAGATGCTCGACGGCTATTTGAAATATCGCCTGCTAAGGCAAACCGATGACGGTATACCCGTTAGCGTAACCTTGTTTGGATCGGTTAATGGTACGACTCAAACCGACCCTAACGCGGCAGCTAACGGCTTTGATAAATACCACTACCCCAGCGACAGGCTATCCTACGTTATTCAGCCTATCATTGCGCATAAATTCTCTGATGTGCTCTCTTTGCAGGTAAGTCCCACTTACATCCACTACAATTTGGTTGAAAACATTACCGATAAAAACGATGCCTTGGTGCTGGGCTTTGCCGGGCGTTATAAATTTAGCAAGCGCATGGCCATTACCGCCGAGTATGGCGCCCGGTATATGTCGTATACGGCATCAAAAGATTACCACAACACGCTGGGTATAGGCTGGGAAGTAGAAACAGGCGGTCACGTTTTCCAGATGTTCATCACCAACTCTACAGGCATAACTGCTCCGCAATATCTTACCCATACCAATACCAGTTGGAGAGATGGCGGCATACGCTTAGGTTTCAATATTTCGCGGGCCTTTACTTTATAACGCAATGAAAAAATTATTCTTTATGTTGATAGTATTTGTTGCTTCTGCTATAAAAACCGAAGCACAGATCTACATGACATCTGCTGCCAAAGTGCAGTTCTTTTCCGAAACACCGTTAGAGAACATAGTGGCCACCAATACCACAGTATCAACCCTCATCAACACCACCACAGATTCTATTTTGGTGCGCATAAAAAATACTGCCTTTACGTTTAAAAATGGCTTAATGCAGGACCATTTTAACGAGAACTACATGGAAACCACTAAATATCCGTATGATAGTTTCAGGGGGCATATAACGCCGGGTATTGATTACAGCAAAGACAATGTTTATAATGTATCGGCTACCGGGGCGCTAAACATTCACGGCGTGGATAAACCCGCGGTAATAAAAGGGACATTAACAGTTAAAGATGGAACCATTCACCTGGAGGCGAAGTTTGTGGTGCGCACCGCCGATTTTAATATTGAGATACCAAAACTTGTTTTTGAAAAAATTGCAGAACAAATTCAGGTGAGTATGGCGGCAGATTATAAGTTAGTTAAAAAATGAGTAGTTGTTAATAAAACCCAACTTTGAGTTTGATACGAACAAAGGGTGTGTGGCTTCCATGCCATCTGTTAAAGTTACATCAAAGTATCAAACTACCGTTTTGAGCCATCTGAAAAATCACTTATCAATTGACCCAGCTTTTTACGCTCACCCCTGCTCATAGCCGGATAAGCAGGTAAATAAACCAATTTGTCAAGCTGAAGGTCTCCGGGCTTAACAATTGCATTGGCGGTGTTCAGCTTTACTAAGCTGGATGCCTTCTGCGAAGCATCAAAACCGTTGCTGCGCAGGTAATTTATCAAACCATCCGGATCATGGGTTTCAACGGGCATTACCCAGTAAGTGTGTCTTTTATTTAACGAGCCTATCTTATAGCTATCCGGAATATCTTTCAGCACATCATTTGCCAGTTGAACCCTTTGGGTAATGCTATGCTGACGGAAGTTTTCCAACTTTTTCTGTAGCAGTAACTCATTAGCCATGCAGGGCCGGTATCTTATCTGCTTAAAAATATCATTACCCGGAAAACCTTTTGTAAAACTATTCAACACTTGCTCAAAATCTTTACCCAAACCTATTACCGCCTTGTAAAACAGCGTATAAACTGCTTTGCTGTTGAGTAATTTAACAAAAGATACTTTTAGCAATTTTTTAAAATAGCGCGAGGTATCCTGCCTGGTGTATTGCTCGTTTAACTCAGGTACTTTTTCGCGCAATCCATTATTGTTTATTTTGATAACAGCGCCGCTTACCGCAGTATTGGTTTTAATAAAGCCAAAGCTAAACATCACCACATCTGATGCCGGATCACCATCGTAAATATCACCGGCGTAGGCCTGTGCGCAATCTTCAAATATTATCAGGTTGTGTTTTTTTGCTATCGCGATTACCTCATCCGTTTCCATTATCCCACCAAAAAGGTGAGTGATCAAAATGGCTTTGGTGTTGGGTGTAATAGCTGCTTCCATTTGCGCCGCAGATATGTTCAACGTTTGCTTATTAACCGGCAACCCAACCGCTTTAAGATTGTGCGCGGTTATTATGCGGAACATATCGGGGATGTTGATATCGGTAACCAATATTTCAGACCCTACCGGGAGATTTAAGGCCCTTAACACCAAATCAAAACCCGTACGCACAGAAAGACAAACCAACTTATTATCCTTTTGCTGAACGGCTTTCTGTCGTCCGGATCTTAAACAATAGTAAAGGCCGGTAAGCAGGTCGGCGTAACTGATGTAAAGCTTACCTCTGGGTATCATGTTTATAATTTAAGTAGGTTAGTACAGATTGAAAGTAGGTCAAAAAATTCATCATTTGAAAAAAACTGCTACTTTAATATTTGTAATTTTACATTGCCAATAATCATCTAACCTATAAAGCCATGCAACAACGCTACCACAACAGCAGCAAAGAAGTAAAGGGAATGAACACCGCCGAACTACGGGAACATTTTCTGATAGAGGAAATGATGAAACCCGGAAAGTTATGCTTTACCTACAGTCATTACGATAGGGTAATTATTGGCGGAGCCATGCCGGATGTGGATGCGCTACCACTAAAAAACGTTGCAATGCTAAAGGCCGAGTATTTTTTAGAGCGAAGGGAAATGGGTGTTATTAATGTTGGTGGCGCAGGTACAATTACAGTGGATGGCACCCAATATGAACTCGGGAAAAAAGACTGTCTGTACATTGGCCGCGGAAGTAAGGACGTTAGTTTTGCATCTGCTAATGCAGATGAGCCTGCTATTTTTTATATACTTTCAACACCGGCCCATGCGGCCTACCCTACCCGGCTGATGATGGCGGTTGATGCCAGCCCGATGACCATCGGATCAGCAGAAACATCTAACCACCGCACGGTATACAAATACATTTTTGCTGACGGTATAAAAAGCTGCCAACTGGTAATGGGCCTTACCATTTTAAACACCGGCAGCGTTTGGAACACCATGCCCGCCCATACGCACGACCGCCGGATGGAAGCTTATTTCTATTTCGATGTGGCCAATGGCCAAACCGTTTTTCATTTTATGGGGCAGCCGCAGGAAACCCGGCACATTACCGTTCATAATCACCAGGCGGTTATTAGTCCGCCATGGTCAATCCACTCGGGTTGCGGCACCAGCAATTACTCATTTATTTGGGGCATGGGCGGCGAGAATCAGGATTACAGTGATATGGATGTGGTGAATATTGGGGAGCTTAAGTAAATAACCAAACGGGGTTACTGTGCTTATAATTTCCCTTGAATTACCTCAAGAATTTCTTTTCGTCTTTTCTTATCCGCCTCGAATTTTTTCAACTCAGGTGTTTCCTTTAATTTTTTATAAGCTTGATCCACCGCATTTCTATATTTATCCAAGCCTACATCTGCAAGTTTCTGCATTTCAATAAGCTCAGGATTAGGCTTTTTATAAGCTTCGCTGGCTGCTTTGTATTCAGGTGTAGTAGATAAACTATATAATAAAAAGTTAAGCGAATCTCGCGATTTTATGTATTGAGGATTACCTGATAGTTTTACGTCTAACAAATGGTCTTCGATAAGTTGAGCTTGCCACCAGGTTTTATATTGTTGGGTCTTATAAACCTCGGGCGCGCTTAAACCGGTTGTTTGCCGTAGCAGCGTTAAAACCGAATCTTGCTTTCTGGAATGTTCCTTATCAAAAGCCAATTTTTCGGGATGTTGATTTAAAAGATCATCCATTTTTTTAAGCAATGCTCTCTTTTCAGGATCTACCTTTTTTAGATAATCAGCCAATGGCTGAAAGGCTTCATTTCTTTGCTTTATCACCTCCGGCGTAACTGATGATTTATATTGTAGACTCTGTATTGAATCTAATGTTTGCCGGGCAGCATTTACCCTCTTTGATTCGGGTAATCTTTCTACCGCCACCCTGTCACTATCCAATTGCTTCATTAGCTGCCTGTACTCATTTATTAAAGCGTCCCTTTTATTTGGGGTAAGCGTTGTGTCAGGCGTTACTGCCGGAGCTTGATTTTGCAGTGAGTCTGTTTTTTCTAAGGCTGTAATTTCTCTCGATTCAGATATATTTTCACTACTTGGAGTTACCACCGTCTTAACAATAGCTGTCAGCTGGTCAAGTGCTTTTGAAGCTCGTTTAGACACTAACTTGCCGTCTTCTATTTCCGGATTCAACCAAGCAATGCTTCCCACACTACCTATAAAAATCAGCAAACCAAACATCAGATGCTTAATGTTAACCACAGGCTTATCATCACTCATTATTCGTTGTATACGCGCAAATAAATGGTACTTTTTGCCGGTGGCAGCCATTGCCAACTGCAAATTTTGCTGCCTTGTTTTCTCCAGCTTTACCAGGGCCCCGGCATAAGTGAGGGGGTCGCCTATTTGCAAAACGGTATCATCGCAACGGTTTTCGCGCTCCAGGTTTATCATTCTGCTCAGCAACTGCGCAAAAGGATTGAGGAAAAGTAGTAAGGTCATAATTTGTTGGATAAGGTTTAGGATGTAGTCGTTATTTTTAATGTGAGCCAGTTCATGCAGTATAATTACCTCTATTTCCTCGGCAGATAACTGCGTACTAATGGTTACAGGCAATAAAAGTATAGGCTTCAGGTAGCCAACCGCGCAGGGCACATCAACCAGATGGCTGAAACTTATTTGTACATGTTTAACAATGCCTGCCTTATCTTTAAGTCTGCTTACAACAGGTTGCCATATTTCGGCAGCTGTAGCATGTTTTTTTATTCTGCGGATATTTTGCCAACCCGTTGCCAGGCGTACAAGGTTTATTACCACGCTTAGCAGATACAAAACAGAAATATAGGGCAGATAAGCTTTAATTAGTTGCTTATAGTTATAATAAAATGGCTGCTCAGGTTGATTGATAGCCGTTGCAGCACCTGTATTGTTAGAGGGGCTTATATTATAAGATGAAGTAAAAGGCGTATGCGGATTGAAGGCCCAGTTATACGTTTTGGCCTCTATAAAAAAGGTATAAGCAAACCAAATCGCCATAGCTATTAAGGCGGTATAAAGCACATTGAACTTTTTTTGGGCGCTTGCCGCCGGGAAAGCAATTAACAACAAACGTATCACCGCATAGATCAACAAGCCCTGCCATAAAGAATGCAGTAGGCTAATGCCCAAAACCTGACTGATGTTGTAAAGCAATGTTTCCATAAGCTTTATTTTTTAGTTTGCTTAAATTGGTTCAGATATTCTGTGATAACATCTAATTCCTTTTCCGACGCAACGTGCTGCCCCAATGCTTTCATGATCAGATCTGTGCTTGAGCCTTTAAAAACCGTATCGATAAACTTATTCAGGGCGGTCTCCTGCGCCTGCTCCCTGCTTATTAAGCTTTTGTATAAATGCGAGCGCGAAGTGGTATCGCGTTCAACCATCCTTTTGTCAAACATTATCTGCATCAGCTTCAGGGTTGATGTGTAGCCAACGTCTTTGGTTTTCTCCAAAATGTCATGCACATCGCGCACCGTGCAGGGTTCTTTGTCCCACATTATCTGCAATACTTCCATCTCGCTTTCGGTTGGTTTCAGCTCCGTCATTTCAACATACGAATTAGTTCGTACAATAGTACAAACTTTTTCGTACTTTACAAATAAATCGATCAAATATTTTAGAAAAGATTTTTTGATCTTAAAATAGCGTGTAAAAACGTCGCGAAATTGGTCGGCTACAATGCAGTATATTGTTGCAATAGTATAAAATGGGGAGACATTGGTGTTTCAAAGTGTTGCATGTTACAACACTTAATATTCATAAATCAATAACTGTCAAACACTTGCAAAAAATGGTATTGCAAAGTGTTGCAAGTGTTGCTATATTTTTCTGCAACACCCCCAAAATCAAAAAGAGCGATGGGTCAGCCCATCGCTCTTTTAATATTTTAAACTAACCTCTACCGCTAATACTGCCAAAGGTTTAGTTCCCAGTCGTGAAGTTCCTTTTTAAGGCGTTCAGACTCGTACAGGCGGTCTATACCAACAGCGTAATCTTTTATACGCTCATCACGGTCATTAGATACTTTTACGATAACACTGGTAAAAATACGCTTCATAAACATATCATCAAAGCTTAGGCTGGTGGCATCGTTATTCCGGTTAAAAGCCTCTTTAGTAACCAAAATATGGCGTGCAGCCGGGAAATACACCCAAAAAGCAGGCTGATAATCTAAATTAAGATCAAGGCCCGCCGCTTTTTCCTTGATCATAGGAGCAAGACCTATAATACGGGGCTCCATAACACCACGCTGCTTATCAAATACCCAATCCTCCTTAATTCTGAATCTTACCACACTGTCAGGGTTAAATTCACCCGCAACCATTGATGAACTTATTATATTACCATCTCTGTCTCTTTTCTCAACTAAGCTACTGTCGGCCATTGTTGAAAAGGCTCTTTCGGGTGTCAACGGTACAGAAAAGCTATCACCGTTCGGATCATCCTTTGTAGGAATAGGCGAATAAGCAGTAAGTTCGCCTGCTTTAATGGCGTCCATCAAAACATCTATTAACCTTGCCTTTGGCGATACCAGGTACTGGTTCATTTTCTCGCGCACGTCAATTTCGCGCCATACCCTTTTTGCAAACGCTACATCTGCTTCCCGCAGGTTAGCATAAGGGGTTGCCCTGGCCTGTGCAAAACTTTCTTTTTTATAATATCCGTCTACCGGCCTGTCAAATGGTTTTGGCGGTTCGGCAGTTACAGGTGCTATAGCAACTTTTGGTGTCGTGTCAAGCGGCGCTATGGTGTTGTCGCGCTGCGAGCCACCGGCAGCCACCCTTGCAGGCGTGTTCTTTTTAGGAGCAGGCTTTGTAGCTTTCTTTGTTTGAGCAAACGAAGCTACACAAGCTAAACACAGCACTCCTATTAACAATCTCTTTCTCATATGCTTTTAATTTGCATTTATAACTATTGGATCCAAGGCATTTTGTATACCATCCGGACCAACTGCTATTATATCCATAAATACAACAGTAGTGTTAGGTGTAACGGTATTCATTGCCTGGTGCATTGTCGCAGTTAATTCGTCACCGGATGCTATTAACTTAATAGGATCCTGCCGCGGTTTAGCTATTAGTAATGTAAAACGCGTAACCCTGAATTTTGCGTCGAAATCAAAGCCCTCCAGTTTGGCTGTCACGTAATCCTGCGCCTTTATGTTCGCAGAGCTAATTGTTCCGCCAGATTTTCCGGCAAACGTTGCTTTAGGCGGTGGTATACGCTTAACACGGAACAAAGTTGAACCTAATACCGATGTTTTACCTGGAGCTAACTCGCCCGATACACTAACTGTAGCAGTACCGGGTGTACTTACCATAACGGTGTATTGTCCGTTAGCGCCTTTTATGCTTCCGCTTGTAATGCTTAGTCTTAACTTATCTTTTGCTATACCGGGTGCAGATACCGAAACCGGGTTAGGAACACCTATATAAAATACGTTCATTTTATCCGGCGATACCACAGCTGACGGACGGGCAACGGTGTAGGTTTGCGGCTGGGTAGTGTATGTTTTAATGCTACCGTCGGTTTGCTTAACATTAATAGTGCCTATCCATGTATGAACGCCTTCGCTGCTTGTACTGCCTACATATTTTCCTCGCCCTTCTTCTGTAGGCAATCTTGAACCACCCACGGTAATATCCGGCGAGGATTTTGAATCAGAAGCCGTAAGAAATACTTGTGCGGTATAAGGCTGGCCTACCAATACATAACTGCTTGGCGCAACAGCTACTGCCGAAAACTGATCGAGGTTTACTACTGCCTGATCAACTTCCCCTAAGATCTTTTTTACCACCTCATTCTCTGCGTTCTTCGCGTCGGCTTGTATTTTAATAAGAGCGGTCATTGCGGCACCCATGGGTATGCCTTGCCCAAAGTTGGCGTTTTCCCAATCTCTTGACGGGAAACCTGTCCTTTTAACCGGGGCATCTGCTCTTAGCGCAAGATTAATACCTGCACGTTCTTTTTCGGTTAATAGCGCAAGCAATTTTTCTCTTGCTTCGTCTATTTTTTTGTGCAGTTCATACGCTTTTTTCTTATCAACCATATAATGCACAGGCACATCAGTGTTCTCGCGGCCTTTATAGTCATTTATCGCCGGGTTAAAGCCACCTGTTTCATCTACCAGGTGTTTCTTGATAGATTCTACGTAATCATTAAGCTCGCTTGCCAACTTGCTTGCTTGTTTAGCCTTTGCGTAAATGGGTTTGGCGCGCTCAGCCTGCTCAACCAGTTTCGTCTTTTCAAAAGCCGAATATGTGTTGTCAATGCCGGTTTGAACATTAGATTTTGAAGCGGTTAAGCTATCGCTTATATTTTTGAACGCGTCCATTAGGTTGTCCGGTATACTTAAAGCAATTAAGCCTAAAAGTACCAGGTACAATATACCTATCATTCGCTGCCTTGGGGTTTGTCTGCCTCCCGCCATGTGTTATGCTCTGATTAAATTGTAAGCGTCAATTATTTGATTAAACACGGGGTTGATTCATAGCTGAAAGCATATTGCCGTATATGGAATTTAATGATGCCAGATTTTTAGCTAACCTGCCTACCTCTTCCTTAAACTGTTTTGAATCATCTAATGATTCGTTGAAGTTATTCATCGTCAATGATAGATTTTGATAGAACTTGTTCATTGATTTTAAATGAGCTGTTGAATCTTGTAGCTCCAACTCATAAACGGCATTTAAGGCAGATAGATTTTTGGCTAAGTTATTCACCTGTTCATGGTAAGCTTTTGAATCGCCCTCTGATCCGGCAAGGTCTGTTAAATTGGTTGATGCTTTTTCGAAAGCAACGCTTAGCTTATCATAACTTGCAGTGGCATTTTTTACTTTTTCTGTAAAAGCTACGGTGGCTTCGCCTGCGTCGGTAACCTTAGATATAGCTTGAACCTTATCGCCGAAAGTTCTTAAACCTTCACCCAAACTCCCTATCAGCTCAGGGCCAATTTTCGCATCGGCCAACATTTTATCTAATGCTGCTGTGTTTGAAAAATTGTCGCCGCCACCAACAGCTCTCACTGACGCTTTTGGCAGTTCTCCCTTAAAATCCTCTTCTAATTCCGGATAAACCCGCGTCCAATCTACGTCTTCCGGTTCGTCTTGAAAACCTAACATAAAAAACAAAACGGCTTCCGTTCCCAAGCCAATAGTAATGAACCACTCGCTATATGCCCAATGCTGTATTTTAAACAATAAGCCTATGATAACAATAGTTGCCCCAAACGAAACGAATTTATTTATCCAGCCTGCGTTTGATTTTTTTTTACCAGCCATAAATTTTTAATGAAATATAATTTTATAATTTTTTGATCTGTTATCGTCTGTCCAATAGGTCGCGGCCCTGGAAGTGTGTTACACAACGAAACCCGATATATGATTTTGCAGTATCCTGATACTCGTAGGTGCGCGATGAGTTTTGCAAAAAGTAGCCTATATCTTTCCATGAGCCGCCTCTAACCACTTTGCGTTTCATAACCTCAGGGTCATTGGCTTTGGCATCATAATGGAATGTCGGCGCAACATCGTTTACAAATGTAGATGCTGAAGCGTCATAAGCTGATGATGTCCATTCTGCTACGTTGCCTGCCATGTTATATAAGCCAAAATCATTAGGGAAGTAGGAACGCACCTTTACGGTATACGTTCCGCCATCGTCAGAGTAGTTACCACGGCCCGGTTTAAAGTTGGCTAACAAGCAGCCTTTAGCATTTTTTATGTATGGCCCACCCCAAGGGTAAGCTGTACCTATCCTGCCGCCACGTGCAGCGTACTCAAATTCTTCTTCGGTTGGCAGGTCATAAGGCGACCTGTGAGCCTGGCGTCTCGCATCTTTATAAGCTTCATTATAACGGGTGCGCCACACAGTAAACGCCCTTGCCTGGCGCCATGTTACGCCTACTACAGGGTAATCACGGAAAGATGGATGAGAAAAATAACCTTCAACCATTGGCTCATTTGCCGCGTATGAAAAATCGCTCAGCCAAACCAACGTATCAGGGTAAATAGCTACCGTATCGCGCAGTATAAAGTCTGACCGTCTTTTTGTTTTATCATTTTTATTATTGGCGGCTTCGCGTAACAACGGTAGGGCGTAGTTGTATTTAACCAACCTTACATCCAGTTCATCACGGTCAAAAATACGATCGTCGCCCTGGTAAAACATGGCTTGCAGTTTTTGCCTGTTATCCGGCTGCCCTTTACGTGCAGCTCCCCAAATGGGGTTTCTGCGCACATACTCCCAATTGATATATTGTTTGCCGCCCGCACTTACAGTAGGTGCTGCGGCGCCCTTGGGCGTTATATAATATTTAGGGTCGTTAAGATAATTAACTATGGCAATTGAGTCGCGTACCCAGTTTACAAATTGGCGATACTGGCTGTTAGTTATTTCGGTTTGGTCCATAAAAAAGGCAGGTATAGTAACCTGCTTTGTCTGGGCAATTTGCGCGAATGTAACATCCTGGTCGGTCTGGCCCATTAAAAAGCTGCCGCTTGGTACATACACCATACCGTATGGTATTTCGGCCCTAAAGGCCCTTGCCGGGACCCCGACCACTTCACCACGATCTGCCGAACTGCCGCATCCGGCTAATACTCCCGCAGATAAAACAACAATCAAAAAATAAATGTGCTTCATTTCTAACAAATCAAACCGTTAAATAACAACTGTATTGTTATTGGTTCCTCTAATATATTAAAATAGTTTACTCAAACGCAAAAACGTTGCTAAAATAACATATTTTATCATTTTAACAGCTAAATATGTTTTTGCATTTAAAACATTCAAGCAAAATTTTCACCTGCTCATTACCAACTCTTTAGCTATTAGTGTTAGCTATTAGTGTTCATCATTTATACGAGAAACACCCTAAAAAGTTTGTGCAAGGTATAAAATAAGCGGAATTATTTGTTCACCTGTTTAACATATTGCTCTATTGCCATGGTCATTGATGGAGCAGCCGGTGTTGGGGCCGGTATATCCAATATTAAACCTGCCTCTAAAACAGCTTTGTGTGTGGTAGCACCAAAAGCGGCAATACGCGTGTTATTTTGTTTAAAATCAGGAAAGTTTTTATAAAGCGACTGGATACTTGACGGGCTGAAAAAGGCTATGACGTCGTAAAAAACTTCGGCGAGGTCTGACAGATCGCTGCAAACGGTACGAAAAAGCACTGCGGGTGTAAAATCGTAGCCATTTTCCAGCAAAAACTTTTGGGTTTCTTCGGCTGCTACGTCAGAGCAGGGGTACAAGAATTTCTCGGCGGAATGTTTTTTTAATACTTCGGCCAAATCGCTCGCGGTTTGTTTGCCGAAAAATATTTTGCGTTTGCGGTACTGGATATATTTTTGAAGATAGAGAGCAATGGTTTCTGAAAGACAGAAATACTTCATATCAACCGGCACTTCAAAACGCATTTCTTCACATATGCGGAAAAAATGATCAGCCGAATTACGGCTGGTAAAAATTACGGCCGTGAAATCAGCAAGATTTATCTTATCCTTTCTAAAGTCCTTAGCCGGAACGCCTTCTACGTGTATAAAAGATCTGAAATCTATTTTCAGATTTAGTTTCTTCGCAAGCTCGGCGTAAGGGTTCTTATCATTTTCGGGTTTTGATAACGTAACCAGTATGCTTTTTACCTTTTTCTTTCTCTCTTCCAAATCTTTTTCTCTATCGTTTATAAACTTAAATATTGTATTTCAGCGCCTTGATCAAAATCAAAATGGGGCAAATTTCGAGGGCACAAAGATAGATAAATAAATAAAATTTATGAAATCGAATGTTCGAAATGATATTCATGCTGCTTCGAAGGTAAAGCCAGGCAAAAACCACAACCAGCAAAACAAAAACTATTACCAATAATACGGGTATAAATACAGCAGCTAACAAACTGAAACACAATGTTACAGGTAAAAAAACAAATGCCGCGTTAAAATAAGTTAGGTAAAGCAGGGAAATGTATTCTTTTACTACATTTTTTGCGTCGAAAATAAATCCCAACAGTTTCAATACCAAAAATTTAGCGGCAAATAATATTACTATAATGGTTGCCAGCCATAAAAACAGCCCCAGGCCGCTAATGCTGTAATAAACATTTTTGTAACTGGCTAATTGGTATAAAAACAAACCAAACGTTAATCCAAACAAAACAAATAAGCCAATAAAGGCTCCCGCGCTAATCGTACTTTCTTCTTTACCGCTTATTTGCGAGAGACTGCGTTTGCTGTAAAATGACCTAAACACCTGCTTTATTTCGGCATTCCATATCAAATTAAGTAAAGCCGCATAAAGCAGTAGCGTCAGCAACACTATTATTACCCATTTGTCGCGCGAGTAACGGATGTGGCCGGTGCCAAGCGTGCTTTTACTTTTATAAGGTATGTCTAAAAAAGTGCGACCATGATATAACTTTTCTTTTAGATACTCGGCTATATACTTCCTTGTCGCATTAGCATCTGGTAGCCGCACATATTGCATGGCAACGGAATCGGCGGCAAGCTTTTGCCCGGTTTGCGAGGCCAATACCATTGAGTCGAGTACCGAAAGACCTCCTGTATCTGTTATCAAACTTCTGTACGTTTTTCGGGCCGGCAAAGAGTCGCGCTGCGCAAAAGTGGCAGATGCAATAGCAGTTAGCAGAAAAAAAAGGATAATAACGCGCATGTATAAGCCAGCCGAAGCAATTATTGCAAAAGTACCTAAATTATAGTCTTCCCGGGAAAAGCATTTGCACATTTACTTACCCGCACATCTGCACATTCTGCTACCTTTGCGCCAATGGCCGGTATTTACCTACACATTCCGTTTTGCAAGCAGGCGTGTTATTATTGCGATTTTCATTTCAGCACCTCTTTGAAATATAAGGACGAACTTTTGCAGGCGCTTATTAAAGAGATATCGCTGCAAAAAAACTACCTGCAAGGCGAAACTATTGAAACCATTTACTTTGGAGGAGGTACACCTTCCATACTGGATGAAAGTGATTTGAATAGGCTGCTGGATGCAATACATAGCAATCATACAGTTGCATCCGGGGCAGAGATCACGCTGGAGGCTAACCCGGATGATCTGGACAAAGCAAAGGTTAACGCCCTGCGACAAACAGCTATTAACCGTTTCAGCATTGGCATACAGTCTTTTTTTGATGATGATTTAAAATGGATGAACAGGGTTCATCGTGGCGATGAGGCAGAAGCATCGGTAAAACGCGTACAGGATGCCGGGTTTGAGAATATTACCATTGACCTGATATACGGCTACCCTCTGCTAACGGAACACAAATGGAAAAACAACTTAGATAAAGCTTTTGAGTTGGATGTGCCTCATGTGTCGGCCTATTCTATGACGGTTGAACCTAAAACCGCGCTGGCATCATTCATCAGCAAAAAACTTTATCCGCCTTTAAATGAGCAACAAAGCGCCCTGCAGTTTGAACAACTAACTGACGCTATGGCTACACATGGTTTTGAGCACTACGAGATATCTAATTTTTGCAAACCGGGCCATTACTCCAGGCATAATGCCAATTACTGGCGGGGTGTGAAATATCTGGGTATAGGTCCGTCGGCGCATGCTTATAATGGTGACACCCGGCAGTGGAACATTGCAAATAATGCCAGATACATTCAATCTATTCAGAACAATAATATTCCTGCGGAAGTGGAGGAATTGACCGAGGAAAACCGCCTGAACGAATACATCATGACCTCATTACGCACCATGTGGGGGCTTGATCTTGACAAGCTTAATGCAATAGCACCTGCGTCGGCAACGGTGTTGTTAAAAGCCGCCGACTCCTATTTTGACAGGGGATGGATAACCCAAAAAGAAAAATCAATTTACCTATCCCAAACCGGCAAACTTTACGCCGATTCTATAGCGGCCGATCTGTTTTTTTAGTCAATTATTTGTTTATCAGTATTTTATAAAAATGCGCGTATCTACGCATTTAATAGCCTTTTGGTTTAAAAAAAATTAAAACCTGATGCTCTTAGAAACATGCATGTTGAAAAAACTGCATTCTGCCTCTCTGTCGTATCTGCTATCAAATATCAAAATTAAAAACCCATGAAAAAATTATTTATCGCGGCGTTTGCTTTAGCAGCTATCGCAATTAGCCAAAAAACTTTCGCTCAAACAAAAATGGTTGGCGGAGCGGCCATGTATCCAACAAAAGATATTGTTGATAACGCCGTAAACTCTAAAGATCATACTACACTTGTTGCAGCTGTTAAAGCGGCGGGTTTGGTTGAAACATTAAAAGGAAAAGGCCCATTCACGGTTTTCGCGCCAACCAATGAAGCTTTTGACAAACTGCCTAAAGGCACCGTTGAAACTCTGGTAAAACCAGAGAACAAGGCTACGCTGACTAAAATTTTAACCTACCACGTAGTTGCAGGTAAATGGAGCGCTGCAGATATTGCCGCAAAAATTAAAGCCGGTAAAGGATCTGCTGAAATAGCAACTGTGCAAGGCGGTAAACTTTGGGCAAAAGAAGAAGGCGGCAAAGTTTACCTGGTTGATGAAAAAGGTGGAAAATCATGGGTAACCATTGCCGATGTTTTTCAAAGCAATGGCGTAATACACGTGGTGAACACGGTATTGATGCCTAAGTAAAACCCTTCGTCTACCTACTGAAACATAAAGGCTTCCCTTAAATGCGGAAGCCTTTTTTGTTGTACAATATTTTATTTAATAGAAGCAGGGTTACTTTTTATCTCTTTTCGGTATCAATTAAAAAAGAAAAACAACCCCAAAAGCACCGGCCGGTACAAAAGGGGATTTTAAACCTGATTTAAAATCTTAAACATTATGAAAGCAAAATTATTTGTGATGCTGGCCGGCATCGCCATGCTCGCCGCATGCAAAGGTTCAGAAACAGAAATAGCCCTGGACAGCCTGATGAAGGACACCATGCTGGTTAAAACCGCGGATCTGCGGTTGAAAGTTAACAACGTTCAGCACGCCACAGAAAGGATATCCAAACTTGTAGCTGAAAAAGAAGGTATGGTGATGCACCATAACATGAAATCGGAAATTGTTAGCAGTCGTGAGATAAAATTGAGCGATGATTCGGTAAAGAAACTGACAGTTTTTAATGCCAATGCGGATATGACCGTTAAAATACCTTCCGGTTTTATTGAAGCTTTTATGGATTCTGTGAATCATTTAAGCACTTACACAGATACGCGCAGCATGGATATTGAGGACCGAACCATTGACTACGTTGCTGAAGTTTTAAAAACCGACAACAGGGAGAAATCTGTGAAGCTACGGCAAAAGATAAAACCAGCTACGCATGAAGGCGCCGACAGCATATTACGTGTTGAGGATAATATTGTAGATAGAAAGATAAACAACCTGCGGACCGAACAAGCCGTTAACTACAGCACCGTAACCCTTAATCTGTATGAGAATAACGTAGTAAAAGCGGAGGTTTTACCCAACGAGGACCTAAGCGCATACAGCCTGCCTTTGCTTAAACGAATAGGTTTGGCGCTCTCAACCGGTTGGTTCTACTTTGCTGAGTTTGTTATAGGGCTGCTGCATCTATGGCCATTTATTATAGCCATAGGAGCATGCGCTTTTGCAATACTTACTTATAGAAAAAAGAAGGCGGCTAAACAGGTGTCGGTTTGATAAAATATTTTTTTTCATTGCGAGGTACGAAGCAATAGCGAACTTTTCTCCGTGGGGTTGCTTCGTACCTTGCAATGACAAGTTTTTTATATCAGATCAAACCCTATATCTTTCCTAAAGTAAACGCCATCATAATAGATCCTGCTGGCATCGGCAGTGGCTTGTTGCAAGGCATCAAACAAGTTATCCTGCAAAGACGTGATGGCCAACACGCGGCCACCTGTAGCTATAACCTCGCCATCTGCATTAGTTGATGTTCCGGCATGAAATACATGCGAGCCACGAACATTGTCAATGCCTGATATCACTTTATTCTTCAAATACTCGCCTGGATAACCGCCTGCTACGCAAACAACAGTAGCGGCTATTTTATTGGATATTACAATCTCCTTTTCGTGCAGGTTCCCTTCAGCAACGCCTTTTAATAGTTCAACCAAATCGGTTTCAATACGCGGCAATACACTTTCGGTTTCCGGGTCGCCCATGCGGCAGTTGTATTCTATCATGTATGGGTCGCCATCGCAGTTCATCAGGCCAATAAAAATAAAGCCCTTGTAGGAAATGCCGTCTTTTTTCAAACCCTCGATAGTAGGGATGATAACCCGGTCCTCCACCTTTTTAATAAACGCCTCATCAGCAAACGGCACCGGCGAAACCGAACCCATACCACCTGTATTTAAACCGGTGTCTCCCTCTCCTATGCGTTTGTAGTCTTTGGCTGATGGTAATATTTTATAGCTGTTGCCATCGGTCAAAACGAAAACAGACAGCTCAATTCCCTGCAAAAACTGCTCAACCACCACCTTGGCGCTTGCCGCGCCAAATTTGGCGTTGCTCAGCATTTCAATTAACTCTAATTGTGCTTCTTCAACAGTAAGGCATATTAATACCCCTTTTCCGGCAGCTAAGCCATCTGCTTTTAAAACAACAGGCAGGCCAATAGTGGCAACATATGCTAAGCCTTGTTGTAAAGTATCTTTAGTAAAAGTTTGCGAAGCGGCAGCCGGTATATTATGCCGCATCATAAATTGCTTTGAAAAATCTTTGCTGCCCTCTAATTGCGCGCCCTCGCTTTGCGGACCAATTACCGGGATGTGCTTTATCTGCTCATCAGCCAAAAAGAAATCGTGTATACCTTTAACCAGCGGCTCTTCGGGGCCAACCAATACCATATCAACAGCATTAGCCAGAGCGAACTGCTTATGACCTTCAAAATCAGTAACGGCAATATTAACATTAGTGCCATATTGCCCTGTGCCGGCATTACCGGGAGCAATAAAAATTTGGCTGCATTGAGGGCTTTGGCTTAACTTCCAGGCGAAAGCGCTTTCGCGACCGCCCGAGCCGATGATCAGGATATTCATGGGGGCAAAGATAGTTTTTTAGTATCAAGTAGCTAGTATCAAGTAGCAAGATGATGCCTTTTTAGTAGCAAGTGTTTGGTATCAAGTATCAAGATAATTGTTTATGAAAATGCCAGGCAATTCTTGCTGCTAAATACTTGCTACTTGATACTAACTACTTGCTACTCCCTGCCCAAAACCGTACCTTTGCCTGCCATAATGACTTTTTGATTACCAATGGCGCAGTTATTGAGTTAGCTGCGGCAACAACCAAATATTATGTTAAATTTTATCAGTAAGCTTTTCGGAAGCAAATCAGAACGGGACGTAAAAGCCATTGCGCCTATAGTAGAGAAAATAAAGGCTGAGTTTGCTAAGCTTGATCAATTAAGCAATGATGAACTGCGGGCCAAAACCATATATTTTAAAGAAACCATAGCAGAAGCTCTGGCTAAAATAGACGCTGAAATACTGGAGGTAAAAACCCGCAGCGAAGAAGACCTTAAACTGGAAGTAAGCGAGAAAGTTGAGCTATATACCCTGTTAGATAAACTACAGAAAGACAGAGACAAAGAGCTGGAAGTTGTATTGATGGATATCCTTCCGCAGGCTTTTGCGGTGGTTAAAGAAACCGCCCGCAGACTTAAAGAAAACGAGACACTTGAGGTTACTGCTACTGATTTTGACCGCGATCTGGCCGGTCGTAAACAAAACGTTATAATTAAGGGCGATAAAGCCATTCACCATAATAAATGGCTGGCTGCAGGTAATGAAGTTACCTGGAACATGGTACATTATGATGTGCAGCTGATTGGTGGTGTGGTGTTGCATCAGGGTAAAATATCTGAAATGGCAACGGGCGAGGGTAAAACTTTGGTGGCTACTTTGCCTGCTTATCTGAACGCTCTTGCCGGGCAGGGTGTACACATTGTAACTGTGAATGACTATCTGGCACGTCGTGACTCTGAGTGGATGGGGCCGCTATATGAGTTCCACGGTTTATCTGTAGATTGTATTGATAAACACGAGCCAAATACAGAATCGCGCCGCAAAGCTTACTTAGCTGATATTACTTTTGGTACCAACAACGAGTTTGGCTTTGACTACCTGCGTGACAATATGACACGCAGCCCTGAAGAATTGGTACAACGCAAATTGCACTACGCAATGGTGGATGAGGTTGACTCGGTGTTGATTGATGACGCGCGTACCCCTTTGATTATATCGGGCCCAATACCACGCGGTGATGAGCATGAGTTTTACGAATTGAAACCGCGCATTGAGCGTTTGGTTAACGCCCAGCGAAACTACATAACCGGCGTATTGAACGAAGCTAAAAAAGCAATTGCTGCCGGCAATACCGGTGTAGAGGAGGGTGGTTTGGCTTTATTGCGTGCCCACCGTGGTTTGCCTAAAAACAAAGCCTTAATAAAATATTTAAGCGAGGGCGGTAACCGAAGTTTGCTGCAAAAAACTGAAGGTTATTACATGCAGGACCAGAACAAAGAAATGCCTAAGGCTGATGCCGAGCTGTTTTTTGTTATAGATGAAAAGAATAACCAGGTTGAATTGACCGAAAAAGGTATCGAACTGATCACGGCCTCGGGCGAAGATCCGGGCTTCTTTATAATGCCCGATGTGGGCACGGAGATAGCTGAGATTGAAAAATCAAGCCTTTCTGCCGAAGAAAAACTGGCAACTAAAGATGCCTTGATGCGAGATTTCTCTATCAAGTCTGATCGTATCCACTCGGTAAACCAATTACTGAAAGCATATACCCTGTTTGAAAAAGATACCGAATACATTCTTGATGAAGGCAAGGTAAAGATAGTTGATGAGCAAACCGGCCGTGTGCTGGATGGCCGTCGCTATTCTGACGGATTGCACCAGGCTATCGAAGCTAAGGAGAATGTTAAGGTAGAAGACGCGAGTCAAACCTTCGCTACTATCACCCTGCAAAATTACTTCAGGATGTACCACAAGCTTTGCGGTATGACGGGTACCGCCGTTACTGAAGCCGGTGAGTTTTGGCAGATCTATAAATTGGATGTGGTTGAGATACCAACCAACACACCAACAAGTCGCGCTGATTTGCAGGACCTGGTTTATCGCACTGTTCGCGAAAAGTACAATGCCGTTGCCGATGAGATAGTTAAATTAACTACTGAAGGCAGACCGGTGCTGGTAGGTACAACTTCGGTTGAGATATCAGAATTGCTAAGCCGTATGCTTAAGCTGCGTGGCATTAAACACAATGTGTTAAACGCCAAAATGCACCAAAAAGAGGCTGATGTAGTTGCAGAAGCCGGTAAAGCCGGTACTGTTACCATTGCCACCAACATGGCTGGTCGTGGTACGGATATAAAATTAGGCCCCGGCGTTAAAGAAGCCGGCGGTTTGGCCATTGTAGGTACAGAGCGTCATGAATCGCGCCGTGTTGACCGCCAGTTGCGTGGTCGTGCAGGCCGTCAGGGCGACCCTGGTTCATCTCAGTTCTTTGTATCGTTAGAGGATAACCTGATGCGTTTATTCGGATCAGAGCGTATATCCAACCTGATGGTGCGTATGGGTATAGAAGAGGGCGAAGTGATACAACACTCCATGATCTCTAACTCAATTGAGCGCGCACAGAAAAAGGTGGAAGAAAACAACTTTGGTATACGTAAGCGCTTGCTGGAGTATGATGATGTGATGAACTCGCAACGTACCGTTGTTTACACCAAACGTAAAAACGCTTTGTTTGGCGAGCGTTTGGATGTTGATTTGAACAATACCATATTTGATGTGGTTGAGGATGTAGTTACAGAATACAAGGAACAAAACAATTACGAAGGCTTTACTTTGGAGCTGATCCGTTTGTTTTCTGTTGATACAGAGATAACACAGGATGATTTTGTTGGAACACCGATAAACAAACTTGTAGATAGAGTTTTTGAAGATGTTACTGATTTTTACAGCCGCAAATCAGATGCTATAGCTGCACAGGCTTACCCGGTGTTAAAGGATGTTTTTGCATCGCGTGGTAATATTATCGAAAATATAATGGTACCGTTTACCGACGGTGTGCACGGCATACAAGTAGCGGTTCCGCTTAAAAAAGCTGTTGATAACAGCGGTTTGGAAGTGGTAAAATCATTTGAAAAAAATGTTACCCTGTTCCTGATAGATGACGCGTGGAAAGAACACCTGCGCGAAATGGATGAACTGAAACAATCAGTACAGAACGCCGTTTATGAGCAAAAGGATC
>Ga0164241_10000315_pt1 | contig 101885 bp, 85 predicted proteins | sample OricomyardsoilBY_FD_108780 | JGI IMG/M metagenome (GOLD analysis project Ga0164241, IMG submission 108780) | Backyard soil microbial communities from Emeryville, California, USA - Original compost - Back yard soil (BY) | ecosystem: Environmental > Terrestrial > Soil > Unclassified | place... | reverse complement strand
GCCGAGTTTTGCCTCAGCAAACTCGTCACCGATGTCTTGCTGCAACCACCGCTTCGCGTCGATCACCTACCTTACAGATCAATTTCCAGCGGAATGGTCAATGAAAATGTGTGGGATCCCAAGCCGCAGCCAGCTTGCAGAAACTTCCGTGGCGTCTTGGGGCCACGCCGCTCGCACGCACGGCGTGACCTGGAGCCGCTTACGAAAGCTTCTGCAGGGAAGGCTGCGCGTTGGCAGCCCTCGGTGCGACGAAAGGGCGGCGGAGCGGAGCGGAGCGGACCCAGCGCGGCGCGGACCAGCGCGGTGCGGAGCGGAGCGGACCAGCGCGGTGCGGACCAGCGCGGAGCGGTGCGGAGCGGTGCGGAGCGGAGCGGAGCGGAGCGGAGGGTTAGTCGGTGACGACGCCGACTTTGGCTTGGAACACCAAGCGCCCGGCTTTCGGGTCTTTGATGGCGATTTGGTAGTCGTTCGGCACCTCGATCACCACCATGGCGGGAGGAGTCATGGGAGAGGTGCCCTTGTCTTTACCGACTGGCTTGAGCGTGATGCTGGTGGCCGTCTCTTCGCTGAACTCGACCGGGATCTTGTGCAGCGCGTTCAACCGATTGCCCTTCTGGCGCACGGTGATCCACCACCACTGGCCCTGCTCGTCTTTCTTGAAGCGGTAGCCATCGGCTGGAAAGGCCTTGCGCTCGGCGGCCATGCACTCGTTCTTCTTTTTCGGGTTGTTGGCGGCCTTCTTCTCGCACTTCTCTTCCGCCGCTTGCTTGGGCTCGGAGTCGTTGAAGTCGAACAAGAAGACGACGTCGGGCGCCGTCAAGATGTCGAGCGTGGTGCGGGTGGGTTTCGGGCCGTCGTCCACGGGCTTGGCGGCCTCGGGCTTGGCCCCATCGGGCTTGGCGTCGCCGGCCTTCTCGCTGCTCGACTCGGACTCGTCAGCGCTGGCCGACGCGTCATCGGTCTGGGCGTCGGGCGTCTCGGCGGGCTTGGCCGAGCCGCCACAGGAGCCGGCGAGCAAGGAGAGGCAGACCACGGACCTCGAGAAGAACGCGAGCGACTTCATCGCGCTCATGACTAAATCATCGGCGCCCAGAACGGAAGCCCGAGGCGCCGTAGGCGCTACAGAGACTGCATAAACGCGACTAGATCCGCCTCGTCGGCCCGAGTTAGCTGCGAGGTTTTGCCGTGGGCATCGCCGCCGCCGCAGGGACCAAAACGACCCGCGAGGGTGGCGGAACAACCGTCATGAAAGAGGGGCGCGCGCATGTTCACGTCCACCAGCGAAGGCGTGATGAACGCGGCCCCGGTGCCCACGTCGTGCGGCAGGTTGTCGGTGTAGTCGGCGCCGCTGTGGCAGGTGGCGCACGCCAGATCGCCGCGCTCGAACAAGGCGCGACCCCGCTCCACCGCGTCGGTGTCCAAGTCATCGGCCGTGATGGCCTTGGGCACGGTGTCGATCCAATCGCGTAGCGCGTCGCGCTGCTGGACGTCGACCTCGGCCGCCAACGACATGCGCTTCAGCATGACCTCGTCGATCAAATCGTCGAAGGTTGCCAAATCGCCCGTCCAGTGAAACGGCGAGCGCGCGCTGGCACCCCCTTCGAGGGTTTGCGAGCGGCGCGGGCCGACCGAGAAGTTCCAGGTGTGGCCGTCGTCGCCTGCTTCGGGGTGGCACGAGGTGCAGGCAATGCCGCCGCCGGTGTTCATGTGGAACATGGCAAACCCCGTATCGAAGCGGGAATCGGCGGCGAGCGAGATGATTCGGCCGTCGCTGAATTGAAGCTGCGCCGGCTCGCGCGACTGCACGACCCATTGTCCGCTGGCTTCGAACGCCACCGCCACCGGCTCACCGCCCACGACCTGGGCCGACGTGGTCGGGTCCGACGACACGCCGCCGAGCGAGCAAGCGGAGTTGACGGCGCCAGCCTTCACGGTGGACAGAGGGCTGATCCACAAGTTGGTGGGGTGCGGCGCGTTGGGCGGAGCCCAAGAGTTACCGGTCGCCAACATGGCCACGCGCGAGCTGTCGGGCGCCAGCGCTACGTCGACGGGTCCGGTAGCGCCGCCGAGCGTGGTGGCGGCCAGAGTCGCGATGGCCGAGCGGCCCGGCCCGCTGTAGGGGTCCATCGCGGAAACGGTGACGTCCGCGACGGAGCCGCCGCAAGACGCGCCGTAGTAGGCGCCCGCGCCCGAGGGTAGCGTGGTGTTGCTCGATTCGACGTGGCCGACGAGGACGCCGCCCCCGGGCAAGCCGAGCGCACGGAAGGCGACGCTGGGGGTCACGGACGCGCCAAAAGCAGACGTAGCGGCGGGCTGCGAGCGCCTCAGCACTTCACCTTCGCGGCTCACCACCAGCACCTCGGCGGTCTTGAAGCGGGTGACGACGAGGTTGTCGCCCGAGAGCAGCACGTCGCGCAGATCGGCGTCGAGGCGGTGGCGCGCGACGACGGCTTCGGTACCGGTGTCGACGACGGCGAGCACACCAGAGCGACACGCCACGTACAGCCGCGACAGCGTCGCGTCGTAGGCCAAGCCGCGGGGCGCCGAGCAGACCGAGATGCGGCGCGCCGTGCCCTTGGCGGTGTCGACCGCCAACACCGCGCCCCCGCGCCGCGTTGCCACGTAAGCTGTGCCGGCAGGCCCTTCGACGACGCGGCCTGGCTCGTCGTCTGCCTCGAGCGGGACCGAGACTACCTTCTGCTGCGTGATGTCGACGACGTGCACGAGATCGCGATCGGGATCGGAGGCCACGGCGTGACCGTCTTTCGTCACCAGCAGCGTGCCGCCCGAGACGGGCGCCACTTTACCCACTGCGCGCTCGGTCTTGCCCTCGAACAACGCCGCTTGCTTGAAGCTGGGCGTAGTGAACGTGTCTGTGCTGGGCGACGAGGTCCAATCGGGACCGCCACACGCCGACAACGCCCCGAGAGCTACGACCCCGCCCACCACCGAGCCAACGCCTGAGTATTTCACCATCGGTTCCACCCATTCCCAGCTCCCGCGCGACGAGCGCGGCAGCGTTTCGAAGGTAACACGCGCCTGGTTCGGAAACCACGCTCCCCCCGATTGCTTCGCGGGCTCGCTCAGCCCTTTGGTTTCAACAGTTGGGCCGCCGTCTCTTCGAGCTCGGCGCCTGTCTGCAGGACCTTGAGGTTCGCGATGAAGGCGTACTTGGCGACGCGCATATCGACCATTGCACCTTCGATGCCAGACGTGAGGTGGCGGTCCGTAGCGGTGCCGGCTTCGCGCGCTTCGGGTGAAATCCGAACGGTCTCGGCCGTTTCTGCTGCCGAAGGCGCCCCCGACAGGCGCACTACGTCTCCGGCAGAGCGATCGAACGCCTCTGACAATCGTGTCAGGGCGGCGAGCGCCGACTGCATGGGAGGTCGAATGGCCACGCTTCGTTGAACGGAGGCGCGCCAAGCGCCTTGAATCGATTTCCGCCTTGCCTACCGGCACCTACGCGCGTCGGGCGTTTCCCCAGCATTGAATGGGCGCCCGCCCCGACGAGCTGCGGAACCGACGTAGAATCGGGTGCGCTCGCGCAGCCGGGCGAATTAATTTTGATGAGACTGCAGCGCGTTTCGTGCGTCGAAGACCGCTCGAGGCCGGCGCCCGCGGCTCAGGGCCTATAATCGACTCGCTCTTTGCGGCTGCTCTTCCCGACCCTGTCCGTGATCGCCATGACCGTCGCGGCGTGTCTGGCCTTGCTGGGCTATCGGTTCGCGCGGCTGCCGGGTTGGCGAGATCAGCGCTGGTTCTGGCTCCTAGCGGCCAGCGCCAGCGCGTACACGGCCTTCAACGTCGTCGTCACCCTCGACGTACCCGACTGGGCCGCGCTCTTGGGAGCGCACGGAAACTGGGCCGCGCTCTCGCTCCACGTGGTGGCGTGGAACTTCCACAGCGCCGCGCACTTTCACCGCTCCCCACCGCGCCACGAACGGATCTTGGTCGCGCTGGCCGCCATCGTGGGCGCGCTAGCGCTGCTGCCCGACGTGCTCATCACCGAGCCGGTGGGGGAGCATTGGTTCTTCGGCGTTCGGTTCCGTGAGCCGTCGACGACCACGCTCGGATCGCTCGCAGCGCTGCCTCTGCTCGCGGCCATCCTGCCGCCACTACTTTTGTTCGTGCGCGAAGCGCGCCGCCACCCCGACGCGCGCCGCTACGCCGTGGGCCTGCTGTTCTTGACCGCGGCGAGCCTGAACGACTTGTTCGCGGCCACCGGCAAATTTCAGCTGCCATACCTGCTGGATCTGGGCTTTTTGCTCATGGCCGGCTTGGTGTGGAGCGTGCTGATGGACCGCTTCACCGGCGCGACCCACCGCCTGGACATGCTCTCGTCGCAGCTGGAAGGCATCGTGACCGAGCGCACGCGCGAGCTCGCCAACGCGCACGAGGCTTTGGCCCAAGCCGAGCGGCTCGCCGCCGTCGGGCGGCTGTCCGCGGGGGTCGCGCACGAGATCAACAACCCCTCGGCGGCCGTCGTCTCCAACCTCTCCTACTTGAAGCGCTCACTGGCCGAGGGCGAAGTACCGAGCGACGCCGTAGACGCGCTGGACGACTCGCTCACCTCGATGGGCAAAATCGCCCGCATCGTCCGGCAGCTGCTGGACACCGGGCGCATCGCCGCCGCCGACTCCTCGATGCGCAGCACCTTCGACATTGCGCTGGCCGTAGAGCACGCCGCGCAAACAGCGCGCGCGGCGCTGGACCGCCCGCTTTCCCTGACCTTGGAGGTGCCCGCGATCGTCGGCGTGGGCGACCAGCTGATGGTCGAGCAAGTATTGGTGAACCTCATCGTCAACGGCGCGCAAGCGGTGCCCGAGCAGCGCGAGCCGCAGATCACGATTCGCGCCGAAGCGCTCACGACCGGGGTCAAGCTCAGCGTGTCGGACAACGGCTCGGGCATGTCCGAAGAGGCCATGCGGCGAGCCTTCGAGCCGTTCTTCAGCACCAAGCCGTTCGGCAAGGGCACAGGCCTCGGCTTGTCCGTTTCGCTCGGCCTCGCCAAGGCCGTCGGTGGAGATTTACGCATCGCCGAGTCGTCGTCGAGCGGCACCACCATGGAGCTGTTGATCCGATCCAGCTTGCGCTTGTCGACAGCGCCGCCGCCCGCTTCCATGCCCGGCCCGCGCCCCGCGCAACGCGTGCTGGTGATCGACGACGACCCGATCGTGCGCGAGAGCTTGTCGCGCATGCTTTCGAAGGTGTTCAACGTCGCGACGGCTTCGGGGGTGAGTGACGCGCGGCTCCGCGTGAGCGCCGCGCACTTCGACGCCATCTTGTGCGACGTGATGATGGACGAAGGCGGCGGTGAGGCGTTTTTCTCCTGGCTCCAGCGCGACCGCCCCAGCTCGGCGAGCCGCGTGATCTTCGTGACCGGCGGCGTCACCGACGACGCCGCGCGGCGCTTTCTGGACGGGCAGGCGCAGCCGGTGCTGTACAAGCCGGTCGATTTGCTCACGGTCGAGCGCGCGGTGGACCAAGTGAGCACCGGCGCCAGGGTGGTAGTATGACTTCGGCCATGCCCGAGAAGCCCGAACGACGTCACCTCCTGCCGTTCCTGGTGGGGGGAGCCGCGCTGTGTTTGGGCATCGGCGGCGGGCTGTTCTTGCTCAAGACCTGCACGGTCGCGCCGCCGCCGCTGCTGCCGCCCATGACGTCGTCGGTCACGGTGGTACGGCCCACGCCCGACGTGCTGATCGCGGTGCGCGACTTGGCCCGGCTCGAGTCGGCGTCGTTCCACATGGAGCGGGTGATCGATCTGAGCGACAAGCAATCCAAGCTATGGGGCCTGATCAGCACGGAGGACGCCATCTTGCTGGTGGCGGTGGCCGAAGTGTCGGCCGGTGTCGACTTGCAGAAGCTCACCGCCGCCGACGTGACCGTCGATCCGGCGCGCCGGACCGCGCGCATCGAGCTTCCGGCGCCCGAGGTGCTGCACGCCGCCCTCGACAACGACAAGACCTACGTCCATTCGCGCAAGACGGGCACGTTGGCCGAGCGGCGAGAGAACCTCGAGTCGCGCGCGCGCAAGGAGGCCGAACGAACGCTGATCGAATCGGCGCGCCAAGCCGGGCTGTTGAACCGCGCCTCGGACAACGCTCGCCGAACGGTGGAAGCGTTGGTTCACTCGCTGGGCTACGACAAGGTCGAGGTCAGCGTTCGCCCGCCCAACAGCAGCGCGCCGAGCCCTAGCGAATGATGTGAACGGCCATGCCGGCCGCGCGCGCCGCGGCGCCGTCGGCGTCGTCGCGGTCGCCTATGACCAAGCAGGCGTCGGGGGGCACGCCAAGCCGCTGGGCTGCGCTCAGGTAACCTTCGGGATCGGGCTTGAGCTTGCTGGGGCCGCCCGGCTCGCCGCTGGAAACGACCAGATCGAACAACTCTGCGGCGCCTAGCGCCTGCAGCTTGGCCGAGGCCGGGTAGTCGCTGACGAGGGCTGTCTTGCCCCCGCCGACGCGGTACTGGGCCAAGGTTTTCAGCAGGAGAGCGCGCCTACTACGGGCCACCCACTTGAGCGGGCGCTGGAACATCCACTCGCGCACGGTGCGCTCGACGTCGTCGGACGAACGGCCCAGCTGCTGGGCGGCGTGCTCCAGTTGGCGTTGGAACGGGCTCTGCGCCTGCGCCAAGGCGCCCACGCTCTGGCCACGCAGCGCTTCGTGCGCGTGGCGAAACGAGCGCAGCGTGCGGACCGAGCCCCAGCCGAACAAGAGCAGCTCCGCGGCCATGGCGAGCTTGACGGGACGGCTGTGGTACAGCGTTCCGTCGAGGTCGACGAGCCACGCGGCGTAGCGAGTGCTGGCGTTTTCGGGGAGCATGGCGGAAGACCTATTCGCGAGCGCGGCCGAAGATCTTCGAGCCGGGCGGTACGGAGCTCACCAGCCACACGTTGCCGCCAATGACCGAGCCCGCGCCGACGACGGTGTCGCCGCCCAAGATGGTGGCGCCCGCGTAGATGGTCACGTTGTCTTCCAGGGTGGGGTGGCGTTGCTTTTGAAAGCCGCCCTGCTCGCACTCGCGACGGCGCGTGCTGAGCGCGCCCAGCGTGACGCCCTGGTAAAGCTTGACGTTGTTGCCGATGCGGCTGGTTTCACCCACCACCGTGCCGGTGCCGTGATCCAAGAAGAAGGCCTCGCCGATGCTGGCGCCCGGATGAAGGTCGATACCGGTACGGCTGTGCGCGTACTCGGCGATGATGCGAGGGATCATCGGTACGCGCTCTTGGTAAAGCACGTGGGCCACGCGGTGGGCGGTGATGGCCTCGATGGCGGGGTAGCTGAAGACGATCTCTTCGACGCTGCGGGCCGCCGGGTCGCCGTCGAACGCGGCCAAGACGTCGGTGTTCAGCACGCGGCGCACCTCGGGCAGGGCCTTGAACAGGCGCAGCACCACGTCTTCGGCCCAGCCGGCGGGAAAGCCGCCCCCTGCGCGCCCCACGCCTGTCTCGTAGGTGAGCGCGCGATCGATCTGCTCCACGAGCGCCTCGAACGCGGGGTACAAATGCTCGCTCACGGCGAAGCGCAGGTTGTCCCGCTGCAGCGCGCGCATGCTGTAGAAGCCCAGGTAAATCACGGGCTTGATGTGATTGTAGGCCTCGACGACCGCGCGCTTGTTGGGCAGCGCAGCGCTCTCCAAGTTGTTGATCTCTTGCGGACCGTCGTAGCTCGTGACGACCGCGTCGATGGCGCGCTCCAAATCTAGCGTTCGCGAGGTGTGATGCATGGCGCCGACTCGCCCGAAGTCTACGCGGTGGCAGCGTTTGCGCCAACGACCTCAGGCGCGGGCCGAGACGTGCGAGTGAGATTCACAGGAAGATCGGACGATCGGATGGCGAGATTTTCTGGGGTTGCGGCGTACGGCGCCGAGCGGCTCGGCGTACGGCGGCGAGCCGCGACTGCGCAGCGGCGGACCAAAAGCGCTCGACGCGACCCCCCGCCCTCCCGATCTTCCGATCTTCCTGGGAAAATCTCGAGCCCCTATCGCGCCTCGACGTCGTCGAAGTGGGACAGGCGCCCGGCGGGTTCAGTCGGTGTGGGCGACGACGCCCAGCGTGGTCGTGAACTGGCTGCCGGTTTGGTCGCGGATCGATTTGGTGAAGATCTCGCGGCTCGACCAATCGAAGCGGTTGTCGAGGCGAATGGTCAAGAAATCAGCCGGCAGGTAGTCGAGCGTGAGCGTACCGCCCCACAGGTCTTGCGGGTTGTTGGCGTAGGGGTTGATGAAGCCGCGCGAGTCGTGGAAAAACTCGCCGCGCGCCGCCACGCCGAACTGCTCGACGATGGCCACGCGCGCCCCGAGCAGCACGCCGTAGTAGCTGGAGCTCTCGAACTGGCCGGAGTCGGCCGCGCTTCTGTAGTTGTCGACGCCGAAATCGGCGTTTAGCACCAAGCGCAGCCGCTCGATCGGATTCGAGGTCACGACCAGGTCGACCAGGTGACGCCAGCCTTCGGTGTTGGAGCTGGCGCGATCCAGGACGCCCTGCGAAGGCTGAGTGGCGGTGCTGTTGGCGATGCAGCTGCTGCTGCTCTTCGAGAAGCTGGAGCCCGCGCCGCATTTGACCACCAACGTGTCGTCGTGCTCGGGCCCGCCCAGGTAGCCCACGGACACGCCCAGCAGGTCGGCGTCTTCGCTGTCGCGGAGGTGGAAATTGAGCTGCGCACCGAAGGTCTTGCCGACGTTGTTGTCGATGGTGTTGTTCCAGCCGTTGACGGCCAAAACCTTGAAGTCGAACGAGTCGGCGATGGCGAAGCTGGCGCGCAGGCCCGTATGAACCACCGGCTGAGACGCGTACAGCATGCTGCGCGTGTAGTTCATGTTCAGGTGGCTCTCGGCGACCTCGGCGCCATACGGCGTGTCGAACTTGCCCAGATCGAGCGTGAGGAAGCTGTCGGCGCCGCCCGGCTTCCAGGAGGCGAACGCCTGCTTCACGTTCTCGAGGCCTTCGCCCGAGTCGCAGTGGGCCTTGTCATCAGCCAGGCAGCCCGCGCCAATTTGATGCGCGGTCGGACCGAAGCGTAGGCTGATGGTCGCGCCGACCGGCGCTGCCGGATAGCTGGCGTTCACGCCGACCCACGACAACGCGAAGCCGTTGCTGTAGTCGTGCGCGCGTAGCACGTTGTTGCCGTACTGCGGCTTCGGGAAGTTGTAGTTCACGCTCGCGTACGCGTCGGCGAACGCCGAAAACTCGATGCTGTCGTACCAGCTGTCACCACGCTCGACGTAAGCTTCGGGGGGCGGAAAATCGGGCTCGGGATCGGCGAGGGGCGCTTCCATGGGCGCCGCTTCGATCAGCGGCGGCGCGGGCGGCGGCTCTGCCGGAAGGGGCGCAGGCGCAGGTGCGGCTGCAGCTGCGGGCGGCGCGACCGGCGCCGCGGGCGTCTCCGCCGCGGGCTCGGGCGCGACGGGCGGAGCAGGCGCGACAGGCGGAGCAGGCGCGACGGGCGGAGCGGGCGCGGCCGGCGGAGCGGGCACAGGTGCGGGCGGCGGTTTCGCCGGAGCCGGAGCCGGGGCCGGAGCCGGGGCCGGCGCGGGTGCCGGCTTGACGGGCGCGGGTGGCGCGCCTTGCGCCAGCGCCTGACCCGACAAGGCAAGACCCAACGCGACCACACTCGTCACGACCGTACGCCGACGCATCATGTTCATCTCCGGGGCCACTCGCTACCACACCCGGTCATCAAAGGTCACGGCCGTTGCACGTCCAGCTGACACAGCTGGCACAGCTCACCGCGACCTGCACGTCGGGGTCTCAGTTGCCGGCGCCGCCAACGCTCGGCGCGCCACCGTCGCTCGGCGCGCCACCATCGCTCGGCGCGCCGCCGTCGCTCGGCGCGCCGCCGTCCGACGCTTCTCCGCCAGCGCCGCCTCCCATTTGCGAGCCGCCCGAACCGCCCGAGCTGCTGCCGGCGGTTGCCGCGCCGCCGTTGCCGCCAACTGGATTGCCGCCGGCGACGCCGCTGGTACCGGCGTTGTTGGCCCCGGTACCGCCCGCGCCGTTCAACCCGCCAGTACCAGGGCCGCCGGAGCCACCCGCCAAGCCGCTGAACCCGCCCGATGCGCTGCCCCCGCTATTGGCCGAGCCCGCAACCGATGCGTTGCCGCCCTCTGAGCCGCTGCTCTTGCCTGCCGAGCTGCTGCTGGTTCCCGCCGTGGGCGTGCTCTGTTTGCCGCCGCCGCCCATGTCGCTGCAGAATGGCAGATCGGGCTGGGGATTGATGCAGCCGCCGTTGGAGCTTTCGCAGCCCGCGGTGACACCGGCCGCCGCCAGCACCAGACCCACACCGAGCGCGAGCCGGCTTCCGAGCACTTGGCGCACGTGGAGGGGAACCAGCATCGCGGATCTCAGGCTATGAAAGAACCGTGCCCGAGTCACTCTGATCGCTGATGTTTCTCTGGGCCACGCCGGCCGCGGCGCTCGCTGCTTGCCAATCCAAGACGTTGGAAACCACTTAGGGCCCGCGAATGGCCCCCTAACGAGGCGGCGAACGGAGACGACCCGGCAGTTGGCGCTGAGCAGTCAGGAGCGGCGCGCCGCGACGGCCCCGCCTCGGCCAGCGCTGGCGCGGCGGCTTCGCGCGGCTAGGCGCGAAGCACGGCGTCGGGCAGCTCGTTCTCGTCGTCGGGCTGGCGCGGCGCGGCGCTGGCCAGCAGCGGCCCGAGCCGCTCGAGCGCCTCGAGCAAGCCCTCGCGCGCGCGGCCGGCGCGAATGTGCACGAGCAGCCGAGCTACGTGCTCTTCCCAACCTCGTTGACCCACTTGGGCGTGCAGCGTGCGGTCACCCAAGAGCACGACGCGCCGCTCGAGCTCGGAGATGAAGATGAGCAGCGCTGTGCCACCGCGCGTGCCGTGTAGGCCTCGCTCGGCGAACAGCTGGAAGGCGCGCGCCTGCACGGCTTGCTGGGCCGCCTCGGCCGAAAGCAGCCGGCGCTGCACGGGCGCCAAACCAGCGAGCAGAAACGCGCCCGCGCCCACCAAAACTTGAACCCCGAACGCCAAGGCCGGCTCGCGCCAGGGCTGGAGGTGCAAGAACGCCAAACCGGCAGCCAAGCCCCACAGCACCGCCAAGAGAACGCGGCCCTGCCAGTATTGGTGGCTCCGCGGCAGCACCGCGACCACCACCTCGGCCGCGCTCTGGCTCTCGACGCGCTGCACGGCCGCTTCGACCTCCCGCGCGTCGGCCTCCGACAACAAGGACTTCACCATGAGCCCGACGAGCCTCCGCCACCGAAGCCGCCGCCGCCACCGCCACCCCAACCGCCGCCGCCACCACCTCCGCCCCAACCACCGCCACCGCCACCGCCCCAGCCGCCCCCACCGAAACCTCCGAGCCCGCCCAACAGAAAACCTCGCGAGCGCGAGCCACGACCACGCCCCAAAAACAACGGCAGCAAGAGCGGCAAGAGCAAGAACAACAACGCGAGGATGGCGAACGGCGAGCCGCTACTCTTTGGCTCGCGCGCGGGTTTGACGGCGCCCTCTGGCAGCGGCTCGCCCGCAGCCTTGGGCATCAGGACATCGAAGGCGCGCTCGATGCCCGCTTCGGCGTTTCCGGCGCGCAGGGCCGGCGTGAGCACCTTGCGGATCACCTGCGCCGAGAATGCGTCGGTGATGTCGCCCTCGAGCCCGTAGCCGACCTCGATGCGGAGCTTGCGGTCGCCCTTCACGACCAGCAGCAGCAGCCCGTCGTCTTTGCCTTTCTGCCCGAGCTTCCACTTTTCGACGACGCGGATGGAAAAATCTTCCAGCGAGTCACCGTCCAGGCTGTCGATGGTGAGCAGCGCGAACTGGTGCTGCGTCCGCTGTTCGTAGCCGTTCAGCTTTTGCTCCAGCGCCTGTTCGGCGGCCGGAGAGAGCATGTCGGCGGTGTCGTTCACGTGGCCCTGCAAGGGCGGCACCTCGCGCGCCGACGCGCGGGCGGGGACCCACAACACCAGCACGCACAGAAGCCGAGACAGCCAAGCGACGACTCGCGTGGCCGGAGAAGCGGAGCGAGTCATGGTTGGCTCGCTTTCAGAGCTTCACTTCGGGGGCTTTGTCCGAGCCCGGCGCGGCCTGGAACGTCGGCCGCACCGCGCGACCGCGCATGGAAGCGCCGATGCTCGTGGGAAAGCGCTGCACGACGCCGTTGTACTCGGCCACGCTCTCGATGTAGCGGCGGCGCGCGACGGCGATGCGGTTCTCGGTGCCTTCGAGCTGAGATTGCAGGTCACGGAAGCTGTCGGTCGCTCTCAACTGGGGGTACTGCTCGGCCACCACCAGCAAGCGCGACAGCGAGCCGGACAGCTCGCCCTGCGCCTCTTCGAACTTCTTCAGCTTCTCCGGATCGTCGATGGTAGAGGCGTCGACTTTCAGGCCGGCCACCTTGGAGCGCGCCTCGACCACCTTGGTCAGCGTCTCTTGCTCGAAGTTGGCGGCGCCTTTGACGACGCTGACGAGGTTGGGCACCAGATCGGCCCGGCGCTTGTATTGGTTTTCGACCTCGGCCCAGTTTGCCTTCACGCCTTCGTCGGCCGTGATGACATCGTTGTAGCCGCAGCCCGAGAGCGGAGCCGCTAACCCGACGACCAGCGCTAGCGCCGGAAAGAGCCTAAAAAATCGCGGTGCCTTGCCAGACGGTTGCTGCTGTTTCATGTCGCCTCACACGTTTGCGTCGCAAAACGCCGCTTGGCAAGGGCTCGTGCCGCCATTGCGCTTTCAACACCTAATACAATTCTTCGCAAGCGCCTATGCCTGGCATCGACATTCTCTATCGCGACGACGACGTCGTAGCGATCAACAAGCCGTCCGGCTTGGCCGTGCACCGAGGCTGGGCCGATGATGACGCCTACGCGATGACGCTGGTGCGCGACCAGCTGGGGCAATGGGTGTATCCGGTGCACCGCTTGGATCGCGGCGCCAGCGGCGTGCTGCTATTCGGCTTGTCGTCAGACGCGGCCCGCGTGCTGTGTCGGCAATTCGAGCAGCACGAAGCGCAGAAGCGCTACCTGGCGTTGGTGCGCGGCTCGCCTCCCGACGCTCTGGTCATCGATCACCCCTTGCGTCCCGACAACGGCGACGTCCCCCAAGCGGCGCTCACCGACGTGCGACGCCTGGCGCAATACGGCCGCTACGCCTGGGTAGAGGCGCGCCCCGCGAGCGGGCGCTTGCACCAAATTCGTCGCCACTTGAAGCACGTCTCGTGCCCCATCATCGGAGATGTGCGCTACGGCAAGGGCGAGCACAATCGCTTGTTTCGCGAGCACTACGACCTGCACCGGCTGGCCTTACACGCGGCCGAGCTGCGGATTTTGGCCCCGAGCGGCGCCCCGCTGCTGCTCCAAGCGCCCCTCTCGGAAGACCTAGCCCGCGCCTTGAAAATGCTGAGCGCTCAGACCGCGAGCTGAGCCGCCGGGGCGCCCGGCGGACGACCCGACCGTGGCGTAAAGGCAAAGATGAGCCGAATTGCCGCAGCTCGGTCCAACAACCGCCGCAAGTTTGCGACCGGTGAGCCGGCACGCCCCGTGCACCAAGCGCCCCACGCCACCATGCGCAAGCTGCAACCGCTCGAGGTAGACCCCGCCGCGGACACGGATCCGAGACTGCTCGAAACTTCCTTCGTCGATCCGGCAAAACCACGGCACCTCGAGCATTCGGAGGTACGCCTCACGTCCCGGCCGGGCTCGCTGCCCGGCGTGGGTGATTCGCTCGGCGACGTTTACAGCATCGAGGGCGAGCTGGGCGGCGGCGCGATGGGCGTGGTGCTGGCCGCGTTCGATCGCGTGCTGCAGCGGCGCGTGGCCATCAAGCTCATCCGCTCGGGCCTGCAGGCGGAAGATTTTCGCGCGCGCTTCATGCTGGAGGCGCGCGCCATGGCGCTCGTCAGCCACCCCAACGTCGTGACCATCCACGCCTTCGGCGAGCATCACGGCAACCCGTTCATGGTCATGGAACTGGTCGACGGCGTCACGCTCGATCGCTGGCTGGGCGAGGAGCTGCCCTATCCGGACCTGGACGTGGCGCTGCGCATCTTGAACCAGGTGTGCTTGGGCGTGAGCGCGATTCACGCGGCGGGCACGCTGCACCGCGACTTGAAGCCCGGCAACGTCTTGCTCGACGACCAGCTGCGGGCGCGCGTCTCCGACTTGGGCTTGGCCGTGCAGTACCGAGACGGCGCGTTGATCAAGGAGCTGGTCGGCACCCCCGGCTACATTGCTCCGGAAATTCAGTTCGACGTGGCCGCAGACGGTGGCGCGACGCCGCAGAGCGATCTGTACTCGCTGGGCTGCATCGCGTTCGAGCTGCTCACGGGTCGGCCCCCGTACGAGGGCAGCAGCGACTTGGCCCTGGCCGTGCTGCACGCCACCGCGAGCATTCCGCAGGCCAGCGACGTTCGGCGCGACTTGCCGGCCGCGTTCGACACGGTCTTGGCCAGCGCCTTGGCCAAAGATCCGAAGCAGCGCCCACAAAGCGTGGAGCTGTTCCGGCGCATGCTGATGGAAGCCAGAAACGACAGCCTCGAGCCGGTGCGCATCCTGGTCGCGGAAGACGACGACGATTTTCGAGAGTTGCTCAAGATTTTGCTCAAGCAGGAGTTTCCCGGCGCGGAGGTGGAGTGCGTGGACGATGGCCGCAAAGCGGTGGCTGCGTTCGACCGAAACCCGTCGTCCGTGGTGCTGCTGGATCTGCAGATGCCGGAGATGGATGGCATGGCCGTGACGGCCCTGTTGCGGGCGCGGCCCCAAGCGGCGCAGGTGCCGATAATCGTGCTCAGCGCGTCGGGCGGCTCGCAAGACTGGCAGCTGTTGTCGTCGTTGGGAGCGGATCGCTTCCTGGTCAAGCCGGTCAACCTGGACGACGTGATCAGCACCATCCGGCGCGCGACGCGCGAGCGCTCGAGCAAGAATCCGCCGTCCAGCATACGCCCCGCGTGAGACGGCTTGCTCGCCGAGCCGCAGCCCGCCTAGCGTGGCCGGCGTGAATCAACCGGCGGCGACAGGCTACGATTTTTCCACCTTCGGCAAGGGAGGCGCGCTGCTGGCGCTGAGCTTCGCGCTGGGCTGCGGCGGAGCCGCCAAACCCCCCAGCACGGCGAGCACCGCGGAGGCGACCCCCGCTCCGAAAGCGGCGCCAGGCCCCGCCTTCGATCTGGAGGGCATGATGGCCAAGGAGGCCACCGGGCTGACGGAGCGCGACGTCAGCGGCCCCGAGCAGGCTTGGAGCGCCAAGGTTCCGTCAGCCGGCGACGCGAAGCTCACCATGGTCGGTGAAATTCAGCTGGTGGAGATCCCGGTCGCCTCCGGCTCGAGCATTCGCTGCCAGGTGCACCCCGAGTCGATTGACGCCGCCGGCACCATGTACGGCGTCATCAAAGAGAGCGCGGCCCGCGTCGAGTACCGCCGCGTAGCACCCGCGGGGGTGAAGTTGATCGGCGACTCGCCAGCGGCATTCTTGGAGGCGCTGTACGTGACCGACGTTCCGGGCGGCAAGGCCGCCGGTGGTCTCAAGCTGGCCATCCACGCGCGCCCCGGCCGGTCGCTGTTTTGCCTGCACGACGAGCTCGGCTACCGGCAGACGTTTCAGCAGGTGGCCTCGGCCTTCTTCAACAGCTTTCGTGCCGCCAAAGAGGCGCCGGACCCGGCGACCTACACCGAAGTATCGGTGATCAAGCTCGACGACCTGCCGGTCGGTTTCCACGTGATGCGGCTCTTGCCGAGCGAAAAGCCGGGGGAGCGCGAGTGCGATGACCGGAGCAGCAGCTTCATTCCGACGTCGGCCACGGACCTGATGTTCGAAGATAGCTTCAACATCACCCGCTACAACGCCAAGGGGCAAATCGCCGAAGACACCTTCGTGGAAGCCAACCAAGGCGAGCTCAACCTGCAGCTCAAGCTCACCCGCGGCAACGACGGTAAGTACAGCTACGAAGGCACCGTCAGCGGCAAGAAGTTGAACGGAGCGCTGGCCACGCCCAAGGGCCTCACCAGTTTGCAACAAACGGCGGCTACGCTGCGCAAGAAGCTCAAAGGGGGCGGCGCGTTTCAAGATGTCGTCGACGAGTACCACCCGAGCATCGATCCAACGGCCGTGGTACCGGTGACGTATGCGCACGCCAAAGGCGCGCCTCCGCGGCAAGTGACGATGAAGCTCGGAGAGCGCGTGATCACGACCGAGGTGGACGACGACGGCATGCGCAAGTCGGGCGGGTTCGAGCTGGGCAAGCACAAGCTCACGTTCGACCGGCTGCGCGTCGCCGGGCGCCCGTGAGGGCGGCCACGCTGCTGGGCGCCTGCTTGTTGGCGCCCGCGCTAGCGCTAGCCTGCAGCGCCAAGCCTGCGCTCGCGCCCGTGCCGGCTGCCGAAGCCCAGCCGAAGCCCCACCCTGCCCCCAGCGCCGCCAGCCCGAGCCCGACTACGTCCGCGCCCGCGGAGCCCCGCGGCGCCCCGCGGCAATTGTCGGCCGCGCTCGACCCCAGCCAATTCTTGGCGGCGGTCGACGTGACGACGTCCGATACCTTGGCGCCGGACGAGATAGAGCTCGTGGCGCCGCGCTTTACGGGCTCGAATTTGGGCGAGCTGTCCGCCCGGCACCTGCTGCTCGGTCGTCGCGAGGGCGGCCGGCTACGGATCAAGAGCTCACCGGGTTACCCCGCGCCGACCGGCGCCGTGCAGAGCCGCGAGCGCCGCTGCAGCTTCGTCATCGACTGCGACGAGCTCTCGGTGCGCGGGCTCGTCGCCGAGCTACGCGGCGCTCACTCGAGCATCGAGGCGACGGACGTCATCTCGTACGTGTACCGGTTCATCGAGCACAAGCACATGGCCCGCGGCTTCGACATCGCCTCGGTCGTCGCCGAGAAGCGAGAAGGTGATTGCACGGAGCACGCCGTGTTGAGCGCCGCGCTGCTGCGCGCGACCGGCTTTCCCACGCACGTCGTGACGGGGTTGGCCCTGTTGCGCGCGGGCGGCAACTGGGCCGGTTTCGGGCACGCCTGGACCGAGTACCACGACGGCAGCGGCTGGCAGCTGGCGGACGCCACGGGCATCGGCGACGCCGTCGAGGCGATCATCTACCTACCGCTGCGGGTGATGAGAGACGAGGGCCCCGGGTACTCGCGCGGGAGCTTCGACGCCTTCGATATCGTCGACGTGCAATCCGTGAGCGTGTCCGCGCGCCTCGAGCGCTGAGCCGGCTCTCACGCGGCCGAAGCGCGCTTGCGACGCAGGCGCGCGATGCCTTGTTGCAACGCGACCACGCCGATACACACCAGCGTGCTCTCGAGCAGGTGCTCGTCGAGGAACGCGGTGAGCAGATCGGTGCGGCGCGCGAAGGCGTCACCCAAGTATCTAGTGAGGGTGTTCCAGAACGCGTGACCCAGGGTGAGCGCGAGCAGAAAGAGGCTCAAGCGGCTGCGGGCGGCGCCGGCCAGCACCGCGATGGTGGGCGCCGGCGCGACGACCAACAGCGCCACGCCCACGCGCGCGAACAAGCGCTCGGCCAGGCGCACCATCCGACCTATGCGCGGGTGACGCTGCTCGAGCCACAGCACCGCGGCGTCGCCGTACAGGTAGCCCAGCCCATAAGCGCCCAGCCCCGTGAGCACGCGGCGCACGGTGGCCACCAAGATGAGCGGCACGGGCTCGACAGTGGCGGCGGCCATGGCCACGTGGTGCGCGGCGGGCGACAAAGCCACCAAGAGCAGCGGGCTCTTGACCAGCAGGTAAGGCGCCAGCGCGGTGCCCAGCAGGCTCGCCAGCGTCACCCCCGCGAACAACGCGACGATGGCCGCACGCACCCGAGGAGACGCAGATTCTGACAAGTCCGAAGCTTGGACCGACGCCCGCTCGAACGCACGCGGACATCGCCGTGGTCCTCGAGAGGACCCGTAAAGACCGCGCCAGCGGCGGTCCAACCCCGAACCTTCTCAGCGCCGCTTGCGCAACTTGGCGCGCCGCTTCTTGCGGGCGCGGTTCTTTGCCTTGCCGTGGCGCTGCTCGAGCCGCAGAGGCTTGATGGACGGCGCGCGAGCCGACTCCGGCGCGGCCTCGGTTGGCGCGAGCGGCGCGGGCGGCTCCGGCGCGGGCTCGGTTGGCGCGGGCGGCTCCGGCGCGGGCTCGGCTGGCGCGAGCGGCTCCGACTGCGGGGCAAGCTCGACGAGCTCGGTCGAGTCGAGCCAGACGGTGTTGCGCTTCACGGGCGCCGGCTCGAGCTCTTTGGAGTCGAGCCACAGCGTGTTGCGCGGGGCCGCGATGGGCTCGAGCTCTTTGGAATCGAGCCAAAGCGTGTTGGCCTTGCCCGGGGCGGGTGGGGGCGGCGCGACCGAAGGTAGCGTTACTTTGGGCGGAGCGCCAGGCGGAGCGCTGGGCGGAGCGCTGGGCGGAGCGCTGGGCGGCGGACGCGACGAGGGCGGTGCGGACGATTTGGCGAGCGGCGCCGTGAAGCGCTTGAGCAGCCCCGCGGCCGAGCGGAACGCGGTGGCAAAAGCTTGCTGGGCGTCGACCAGGGCGCGCGACTTCTGCAGCGACGCAGGCTCGGCTTTGGGCAGCGCCGTGCCTTGCAACGCCGCCGCCAAGGCGTCGCGCAGCTCCGGACCCGACTGAAAGCGCTCTCGCGGATCGATGGCCAGCGCGCGCGCGACCCACGCGTCCACGGTCGGTGGCAGCGCCGGGTTGAACGCCAGCGCGCTCGGGCGCGGCGCGGTCGTCACGGCGCGCATTTTGGCGATCAGATCGGGCGAATCGAACGGCAGATTGCCGGTGAGCCAACGAAATACGATGACCCCGAGCGAATACAAGTCTGCGCGCCCGTCGATTTCTGCGGGCTTGCCGCCCCAACTTTCGGGGGCAATGTAGCTGGGCGAGCCCATCACCATGCCCGCCGCCGTGAGCGGCGCCGCCGATTTGATGCGGGCGAGCCCGAAATCGAGCAGCCGAGCGGTGGGCGTGGCGCCCGTCGTGACGAAGATGTTCGCCGGTTTGATGTCGCGATGCACGATGCCGATGGCGTGGGCGCGCTCGAGCGTGTCGGCGATGGGCGAGACCAGCGAGAGCAGAAGCTCCAGGCTCCCGCGCTCTCCAGCCGCTTCCCACGCCGAGAGCTGCTGCTCCAGATCTTGCCCTTCGAGCCACTCCATCACCAGGCAGGGGGCGCCGCTCTCCAGCCGGCAAAGATCGATGGCCGTGACCGCACACGTGCCCGAAAGCGCCACGAGCGCTTGCTGTTCGCGGAGCATACGCTCCACGATGCTGGGGTCGCGCCCCGCGTCGGGCGACAGCATCTTCAGCGCCACCGGCTGGCCCGTCTTTCGATCCACCCCGCGGCAAACCATGCCGTAGCCACCCCGACCGACGACGCCGCCGACGAAATAACGCTCACCGACGAGCCAAAGCGCCTGCGGCTCCTGCATTGCCCCGAACTATAGCGAGGCCACCCGACGGCGGTCGAGAGCAGCCTTCTGCACTAAATGCCTTCGAACTCGACGACGCCGCGCGTTTCCTCGGGCATGCTGTCCAGGCGCGCCGCGATCTTCTGGCGATGGATGCGAGCCGGCGCGCGCAGCACGAAGATCACGCGGCCCTTGCTCACCTCGGCCTGCTCCCGCACGACGGTGCAGCCCACCTCGGTCAATGCCGCGCGATAAGCGAGCGCGACGCGGGGAATGCGCAGGGTATCGAGCCCGCCGACGATGATGCTGCCCGCCACCACCTGCTCGAGCACGTGGATGACGATAAAGCCGGCCAGCGTGGCCAGCACCGCCACGACGTAGATTTTGAGGCCACAGCACAGCCCGACGACCGTCACCAAGATCACGCGGCCGGTGTCCTTGGCGACGCCGACATCGGTGCGAAAGCGCATCAAGCCGCCGATGCCGAAGATCACGAAGGCCATGGCCGGCTGAATCTCGACGATCTGGGCCGCGATGGCCGCCACCATCGAGTACATGAGAAACGTCTTCGGTTGATCGAGCTGCTCGAGGCTGGTGGCCTTGCGGCGAGCGGTGGGGTGGTAGGCAATCACCGCGCCCAGCGCCAGCGCCAGCGCCAGCACGCAAGCCATGTCGAGCAGCAGCCACCCGTCCGAGAACCCGCGCCAGCCGTCGAGCAAACGCGCCGCCCCCTCGGAGTGATGCAGAGCTGCCGAGTCGGGTTTGAGCATCTTGTGCACGGCGGCACCCTATATAAATGAATGCTCGCCGTCGACTCGAACGAATCGCCGAGGCTCGCGGGCGCCGCTGCTCTTCGCGACGCAAAAGTCAGTTCGACACCGAACTGACTTTTCAGCTCCGAAAGGTCTGCTCCGGTCGGCAAAATCGGCTCGGCTCGCTCGAGGCGGCAGCGCGAGCCCCAAATTCTCGCTTTCCGTCTCTGCGACCTCCCGTGAAATCTCGAGACTAACGGATTTTACAGTTGGGGCGGCGCTCAAGCCGCGCGCGGGGGCGGCGGGATGCTGCGGCGCGGCAGGAACTTGCGGTCGAACAAGCGCACCCGCCGAATCAACAAATCGAGCAGGAACACGACGATGGCTGCGAGCACGAAGCGCGACCACAGCGGGCGGTAGTAGATGATCTTTTCACCCTGCGGATCGAAAACCTTTGCTGGCTCGGGATCGAGCGTGCCTCCGGCGGCCGCCGCCGCTCTGGCCTGCAGCTCGATGTCGGGCTCGAAGCGGCCGTATTCGCGCGGGTACGGGTTGCCGATGTGACCGAAGCTGCTGGCGAACGGCTGCAGGCTTCCGTCGGCGGCGATGCGCGCGTGCTCGGCGCGCAGCAAGAAAGAGCCGTAGTCGTTGAGCCGCAGCTCGGCTTCGTAGCGACCGGGCGCCGTGCGGCGCATGGGCACGTCGCGGCGCTCGCCTTTGCCCTTGGCGGTGGCGGGGCCCGTCACGATGAGCTTGGATTCGAGCTGGTTGTCGAAGCGTTCGTCGGCCGAGAAGGCGTCGACCACGGCGTGCACGGTGTTTTCGCGCATCTCGACCTGCATGGGGAGCTCTTGGCGACGCTTGATGCGCATGTGCTCGCGCACGAACTGCCCCCAAAACTTGGAGAAGCCGCCCCAGCGCAGCCAATCGACGGACCAGTTGTTCTTCAGGTCGCTGGTCCAGGCCACGGCCCAGCCCAGGCCTGCGCGCCACCGCGCCAAGATTGGATCACCGCGATCGCTTTGAAGGATCAGCTGCGCCGGCGACGGCTTCAGCTGGGTGGCGACATAGCCGTGCAAGAGCGGCGCGGCGCTGACGGCGACGCCCTTCAAGAAGTCGGCGTTGCCAACCTGCTCGACGGGAAACCACTCTTCCACCGCCGCTTGCTGCGCGATGAGCTCGGTCTCGCGGGTGAAGATTTTGGGCAGGCTGTTCGGGTCCGGGACCATGTGAAAGCGCCCGCCGCCCGCGTCGGCCACGCTGCGCAAGAGGTCCTGATTCACGCCGTCTCCAAGGCCCACGGTGGTGACGGTGATGGACTCGGCCAGCATGCCGGTGGCTAGGTCTTTGATGCCTTGCACGGGCGCTTGGCCGTCGGTGAGCAGCACGACGTGCTTCTTGCGCGCCTGCACCACCGACAAATCTTGGTAGGCCATGTCGAGGCTGGAGAAGATCTCGGTGCCGCCGCCGGGCTGGATGCGCGCGATGTCGTTCTGGATGCGCGAGCGGTAGCGGGCGGGCTGCATCTTGACGTAGCGCTGCGGGGTGGAGTCGAAGGCGATGACCTCGATCATGTCGTCACCCTGCAGGGTTTCGACGGTGGCCCGGCACGCCGCCTTGGCCATCTCCATCGGCAGGCCCGTCATCGAGCCCGAGCGATCGATGACGAGCGCCATGGCGACGCCCGGCATTTCTTTGCGCCGCTCCGCGTCCATACGCACGGGCAAGAGCCGCTCGAGCGTGCTGTGACCCCAGCCGCCCAGGCCATAGCCGGCTTCACCACCGGCGAACAAGAAGCCGCCGCCCAGATCGCGCACGTATTTTTCGATCAGGTCTTGCGAGGCGTCGCTGACGGCTTCGCGCGGCACGTCGGAGAGGATGAAAAAATCGTAGCGCTCCATTTCGCGCAGAGAGCCGGGCATGGCGCTGGCAGGCCGCAAATCGACGTCGAACTGCTGGGCCGAGAGGGCGCTGACCAGGTAGCTGCCGCGCTGCGGTTGCCCTTCGATGTACAGGACCTGGGGGCGGCCCGGCACGTCGAGCGTGACGTCCATGCCGTTGTTCTGGGCGAAGCGGTCGTCACCGATGTCGCTCAGCTTGAGCGCGTAAGTGACCTCGCCCCCGACGCGGACCACGCTCTTGAATTTGATCTCGTTTTCGCCAGCCTTGAGCGGAACGTCGCGCACGCCTTCCAAGCCGTTCAAGGTTTCGCCCTGATAGAGGCGAGCCTTGGCCGTGGTGGCGCGGCTGGCGTACACCTCGGCCGTCACCTCGAAGGGTTGACCAATGTCGACCTTGTCGGGCAGCCGTAAGGCCCGCACCGCCACCTCGCCGGGGGGCGGGTCACGGAACGGGCGCACGTACAGGCGCGCGCCGAAGCGCTTGGCGTGGTTCGCCTCCGAGAGCAAGCTGCCCTCGGTCTCGAGGCCGTCGGACAAGAGCACGATGCGCTTCAGGTAGCCGGGCGGGAACAAGCCGTAAGACAGCTGCAGCGCCGATTGGATGTTGCTGCCGGCGTCGGTGCGGGCGGCCTTGGGCGGGTCTTTCCAGCGCAAATCTGCGGTTTTTGGCAGCGCGAGCTGGTTATTTTGCTCGAGCGGAATGGCGCGCGGGCGAGCCGCGAACGCCACCAGCTTGAGCACGTCGCCTTCGCCCTTGGCGCGGTACAAGCGCTCGATTTCCGCGCGCGCTTTGTCGAGCGTGCCGTCGGCCACCGAGTCGCTCACGTCCACCAGCACGACCGTGGCCACTCGGTGCGTCTCGTCCGAGCGCACCAGGCGCGCGAGGCCCAAGCCCAGCAGCACCATGAAAGCAACGCGCAGCAGCACCGACAAGGCGCGCTGCTGCCAAGGCAAATCGGCCAAAGATTTGCCCAGCACGTACAGCAAGAGCGGCGCCACCAGCACCACCGCCAAGGCGCGCGGCTCCAAAAGCTCGTACTTGATGCCAGCGCGCTGCCAGTGAAATGCGCCCGCCGGAGCGGCCAGCACGAAGCGCTGCAGCGCGAAGGCCAACGCCGCGAAGAGCAGCGCCAAGCCACCGAGCCAGAGCACCCGCCGCGCGCGCTCGCTCATACCGTCACCCTACGGTGATAAGTGATCCACTCAATCAGCGACACGCCCAGGACGGCGAGGAGCAGGTAAATCCAAACATCGCTCCTCAGGCTGACCGTCGCCACCGAGACTGCGCTGGCCTTCTTACCGGCCAAAATCAGCTCCTTTTGCGGGGCAATGCGGCTCTCTTCCAGGTCCGACAGGTTGGCGGCGAACTCGCCGAGGGGCGCGTCGTCCGCCCCGCCGCTGAGCTTGTAGAAGCCGGCCAGCTCGCCGCGGAAGACGGCGCGGCCGTCGCTCACCGGCACCGCGTGCTTGGCGCCGCCCGGCTCGAGCAAGCTCACGGTGCTGAGCGAGCCGGGAACCGCGATGTGCCAGACGTCACCCGTGCGGTACGAAGAGACGTAGCCGGTGTCCTCTTCGATGAAAGCGTTGATGGTGTTCAGCACGAACAGCGGCCAGCCGATGCGCAGCACGAAATCGCTGTCGCGCGGGTCGAAGCCGAGCGCCACGAAGCGATGCCCGGCGCGCGCGCCGCCCACCAAGATGGGCCCGTGATCGCTGGCGCCCAAGATTTTGTCGCCCGGCGCGGGCTTGAAGGCGTGGCCTTTGGCGACCTGGATGTCGCCCATCGACATGAAGCGGAGCACCGGGCTCTTGCGCTCCCAGGTGTCGAAACCGAAATCTTCGATGGCGGAGCCGAGCGGCACCGGCGAGCCTTGCGCGGGCGGATTCAGGTACAAGGCCGCGCCGACGCGCTCGTTGAGCGGCGGCGCCACGCCGTCGAAGATGGCGACGTCGAACTTGCCGTCGGGCAAGGCTTGGCCAGGCGAAATCTGCGAAACGTCGAGGTATTCGTCGAGGAGGAGCGACGCCTCGAGGTAGGTGTTGCCAGCCGTGACCAGCAAGATGCGGGCGCGCCTACGCTCGGGCAAGAGCGCGTAGGCGACGTCGTCGGCGGGGAGGTCGTCGGCGCCGGGGGCGGCCTTGATGCGCGCCGTGAGCGTGCGGCTGGCTCCGGCCAGGTCTTGGTAAAAGCGCGGCAGCGTCTCTTTCGGGCCGAGCTTCAGCCGCGTCACGTCCACCACCACGCCGTCGCCCGAGAGCTCGAGCTCTACGTCGGCGGGCGCGTCGTTCAGGTTGGCGATCTCGAGCATGACCTCGTAGCGGCTCTTGTCGAGCGGGTAACGACGCACCGAAAACTCGGTGATGCTCAGGTTCTTGCCGCTCTTGCCGATGGGCACGAAGCGCGGCTCGGCCCCCTCCAAGCTCACCCGCTCGGAGATTTGCGCGAGCGCGGCGGCGTCGCCGTAGGCGCCGTCACCTATCACCACCAGCTCGCCGTGGGGCAGGCCGCGCAAGCTGTCGCGCCCGAACGAGAGCCCGGCCTCGAGATCGGCGCGCGTATCGCTGGCCGTGACCCGAGAGATGGCCTGCAACAGCTCGGTCTGGTCGCCGCTCATGGATGAGCGCGGCGTGGGCACGCTGCCCATTTGCACCACGATGGCGCGATCGGAAGCGCCCAGGCCACGCACCAGCTTCTCGGCCTCGGCCTTGGCTTGGGCCAGCCGATTCGGCTTCACGTCCACCGATTTCATCGAAGCGCTGGCGTCGAGCAAGAGCACTAGGTGCCGGCCCTCGCGCAAGTCTTCTTTGGGCTTCGGATCAGCCAAGGCCAAAACGAGCAGGGCCAGGAGCGCGAGCTGGAGCAGCAACGACAAGAGCCGGCGCAGCTTGCTGAACAGCTCCGTGGCCTGCTTGTCGCGCAGCACGGTGTCCCAGATGCGCGAGAAGGGCACCGGCACCGCGCGCCGACGCAGCTTCAAGACGTAGAACACGACAACCAGCGCACCGGCAGCACCGAAGATGCCGAGCAGCGTGCCGAGCGGCAGGCCGGCGAGCCCCATCAGCGCAAGAACCCTCCGCGCCGGAATACGCGCAGCACCAGCTCGTCGAAGGGAATGCCCACGTCGGCGGCAAAGTAGGGCACCTGGCGCGACGTGCAGAAGCGCTCGATGCTGTGCTTGTAGTCGTCGAAGGCGCGCGCCATGTCGTCGAGCAAGCTGTCGGTGACGGTGACCTCGCGCTCTTCGCCCGTTTCACAGTCGTACAGCCGCACGTCACCCTTCAGCTCCGGGCGCGCCTCTTTTCCGTCGACCACGTGCAGCACGAACGGCTCGAATTTGTTGAAGCGCAGCGTGTTGATGCCCCGCTCGAAGCCGGCTGGATCGTACAAATCGCTGATCAACACAGCTAGACCGCGGCGCTTGTGCTGCGCCACGAACGTCTTCATGGCGTCGCCCAGGTCGGTGGTGCCGCCGGAGCCGAGCTCGCTCAAGAACTCGAAGACCTTGAAGATGCGACCCTTGCCGCGCGTGGTGGGCATGCGCGCGCTCACCGAGTCGGTCGCGCCCACGATGGTGACGCGGTCCAGGTTGGCCAAGCCCACGTAGGCCAGCGCGGCGGCCAAGCGCCGGGCTTGGTCGAACTTCTTGCCGTCGCCGAAGGCCATGGAGCTCGAAGAGTCGACGATGAAGTAGATGCTCAGATCTTCTTCTTCTTCGTACAAGCGCACGAGCAGGCGCCCGAAGCGCTGGTAGATGCTCCAATCTACCGAACGGAAGTCGTCACCCGCCGTGTAGTCACGGTGGTCGGCGAACTCGACGCCGCTGCCCTTCTTCTTGCTGCGGCGGTCGGCGCGCATGCGACCACCGAACACGCGCCGGCTCACGATGGCCAGCGACTCGAGCTTCTTCTGAAATTCGTCGTCGAACAGCTCCGCGCGGCGCGCCTCGGCCCGGCGCGGCGCGCTGGTCGAACGAAAGATATCGAGAAATCCCATGCTTTCGGCTTTGGCGCGGGCCAGAGGACCTTACGGCTTGGAGTCGGGCAGCTTCTTCAAGATTTCTTCGATGATTTTGTCTTCGGCCACGCCTTCGGCTTCGCCCTCGAAGCTGCGCAAGATGCGGTGACGGAGGGCCGGCAGCGCGGTGGCGCGCACGTCCTCCAGCGAAGCGGCGAAGCGGCCCGCGAACAGCGCGCGGATCTTGGCGCCGAGCAGCACGGCTTGCACCCCGCGCGGAGAAGCGCCCGTGCGCACGAAGCGCTTCACCAAGTCGGTCGCTTCGGCGTGGCTGGGGTGGGTGGCGAGCACCATGCGGATGGCGTAGTCCTGCACGTGGCGCGCGACCGGCACGCGGCGCACCAGCTTCTGCATGCTCAAGACCTCGTCGCGGGTGAGCACGGCCGTGACCTTGACGTCTTGGTCGGTGGTGGTTCTGTCGATGATGGTGTGCAGCTCTTCGCGCGAGGGGAACGGCACCATCAGCTTGTAGAAGAAGCGGTCCAGCTGCGCTTCGGGCAGCGGGTAGGTGCCCTCCATTTCCAGCGGATTTTGCGTGGCGAGCACGAAATACGGCTCTTCGATTTGGTACGTGGTGCGGCCCACGGTGACGCGGTGCTCTTGCATGGCCTCCAAGAGCGCGCTCTGCGTCTTGGGCGTGGCGCGGTTCACCTCGTCGGCCAGGACGATGTTGGCGAACACGGGGCCCTTGCGGAACTCGAACTTGGAGGCGCCGCCTTGCGCCGACTCGTCGATGACCACGGTGCCGATGATGTCGGCGGGCATGAGATCGGGCGTGAACTGGATGCGCGAAAATTCGAGCGCCAGAGACTCGGCCAGGGTGCGCACCAGCATGGTCTTGCCCAGGCCTGGTACGCCCTCCAACAAGGCATGCGAGCCGGCGAGCACGCAGGTGATGACGCCGTCGACGACCTCGCGGTTGCCAACGATGACGCGCGCGATCTCTTCGCGCAGCGTGCCGACGTGCTGGGTGAACGTCTGCACTTCCTCACGGGCTTCTTCGACTGGCTCGCTCATGGTGGGCTCAGAGGGGTTGGGGGTCAGGGGTCAGGGGTTGGTCGAGCGAGGGGTAGGACGAGAACGGGCGAAGGCGGCCCTAGCAGCCTGGAGCATGGCCCAGCCGGGGCTCAGTCGCGCGGCCGGATGAGCTGGAAATAGCGCCTGACGTAGAAACGATATCCGGGCGGGATTTCGTCCTGAGTCATGACCTGCTCGGCCACGGTTTGATAGTCGGTGAAGACCTGTTGGTAGCCCTTACCGACGAAGCCACGCTCGGCGGCGCCGTAAATCACCTCGGCCGAAGCGGCGCCTTGACCGCTGTCCACGCCGGCCGCGGTCACGTCTTGCGTCTTGCCGTCGAGCTTCGTCGGATCGCCCACGAGGTTTTCGTCGTGGCCATGGCCGGCGCCCTTGCCGACGCTGCCGCCCGGCGCGCCCGAGTCGCCCTCTTTACCTGCGCCGGGGCCGGAGCCAGGCATGGGGACGTCGATGCTAGCGCCCTCACCCTGACCACGTGACAGGCGCAGCTCACCCGGTCGCGAGCCGTTGCCGGGCTTGCCGTCTTGGCCGGGCTTCTTGCTGCCGCCGCGCGCGCGCTCGCCGAACTTCTGCATGCGGTCCATCTGCTGCTTGCCGCCTTTGCCTTGCTGGCGCAGCACCTCGCGCAGCTCTTGCAACCGCTTGAGCATCTCTTTCTTCTGCTCGTCGGTCTGCTGCTGCTTGCTCATGCGGTTCACGTCTTCGGCCGCGGACTCGAGGCTCTGGCCCGCCGCTTGTGCGTCTTGCATCAGCTGGCGCGCGGCTTCTTGCAGCTGCTTGTCGAGCTCCGAGAGCTTCTGCTGGCCGCGTTCAGCGCGCTGTTTGTCGCGCCCCAAGCGCTCCAGCTTGCGCTTATTTTCGCCCAGCTTTTGCTCGGTTTTGGGCGAATTGTCGCCTTGCTGCTTCTTCTTCAGCAGGCTCTGCTGCTCTTCTTCCAGCTCTTTGCGGCGTTGCTCGATGCCGGCCAGGTGCTCGCTGGAAGCGGCGCCGGCCTTTTGCAGGGCGCTGCGCAATTTGTCGAGCTCGGCCTTGCTGGGAGGCTTCTGCTTCTTCTTCAGGCGCTCGGCCAGCTCGCGCAGCGCCTGCTCGGCGTCGGCCAAGCGCTTCTCGGACAGAGCCTGGGCCGCGGGCTTGGTGAGGCCGCTCTTTTCCAGCTCGCGCGCCAGCTCTTTCAAGCCGTCGTCCAGCGCTTCGCGCTCCAAGTCGCTGGCTTCGGCCAGCTCGCGCTCGAGCGAGCCGAGCTTCTCGAACACTTCACGCCGGTCCATACGGTGCGCGGCAATGTCTTCGACTAGTTGATTGAAGCGCCGCGCGGCCGCCGAGAGCTGCGGATCGTCGGCGGACTTGGCGAGCTCTTGCCCGATCTCGCGGAAGAGCTCGACGTCGTCGGCGCTGAGCAGCATGGGCTGCACCTTGACGGCGGGCGGCGGCAGCTCGCGCAGCTGCCGCACTTCGAGCAAGGAGAGCGCGAACAAGCCGAGCACGAGCAGCGCGCTGATGCCCAGCTCTCGCGGGATGGCGATGCGCGCCGCCCGCGCCGGCTCGAGCTTGCCGGCGTGCTCGGCGGCGTCGGCGATGGCGGCCTGCATAAGCGGGGTTCGCTCGGCGGCCGGCAGGCGCGAAAACGCCAGCGCGTTGGCGACGCGGTCTTCCAAGCCGTGATACCGGTCGAGCGCGAGCGCGCCTTCGAACGGGGCGCGCCGCGAAAGCGCCGCCCGCACGGCCGCGACGACCACACAGCCGGCGGGTACGAGCGCACCCCACAGCCAGGGCCGCGCTTGTAAGCCGGACAGCGGTAATGCTTTGACCGCGCCCAGCACCAGCGCCACGTAGCCCAGCGGCAACGGCAACCAAGCGGCGCCCGTCGTCAACGCGCGCCGAAAGCGCAGCCGAAAGCCAGCGCGACGCGCCGCCCGCTCGAGCCGCCCAAGCCCATCGTGGGGCGCCGTGTGGTTCGCTTGGCTCATGGTCCCTAGACGAACGAGCAACGCCGGAGCTTTGGTCCGACCGCGGTTACCGTATCAGTAAAGCATCTCGAGGGGCGCCGCGCATGCAGAACGAGCGTCACGCGGGGGCTGTTCCCGCTTGCTTGCGGCCGCTCGCTTTTCGCGGCTGGGAGCCTATTTTCGGCTCCAATCCACGAACGCGACGCCGAGCGTGAGGCTACCCGTGACGTCACTGGCCGCGCCGTCCTGCAGGTTGAGGCGCGTGAGGCGCAGCCGGCTGTCGATGCCGAACCACAAGCCGACGAGGCCGAAGCTGTGCGCGACACGGAAGCCGAGCGAGACCGTGGGCGCTAGCGCAGATTGCCCCGAGTTGCCCTCCGGGTACGCGATCATCCACTCGGCGCCGAAGCGCAGCGCGCCGCCGAAGCGCGCGTCGGGGTTGAAGGGCGCGCCGTAACCTACCAACCCTTCGAAATCCATGAACACGATTTGGCGCTTGGTGGCCGTGAAGCGAAAGGCTTCGCGCGCGCCGATCACGACCGGCCCCGCGCTGTTCGCGAAGTCGAACGCGGGCCCCACCGCCACGCCCAGGCTGTCGGAGACGAGCTCTGTCTCGACACCGGCCGAGATGCCGCCTCCTCGCGCGTCGACGGCCCGCAACGCGACGCGCCTCCGTGGCGCGTTCGGGGGAGGAGCCGGCGGCGGCCCGCTGCCGGGCTCGAGCACCGGCTGGCCCGCGGCCGTGGCCAGCGCTTCGGTGGTCTTCGCATCGGCGTCGGCTTTGCGCTCGGCGTCGTGTAGCCGCGCCTCGACGATGTCGACGACCTCGTCGACGAGCGAGCCGCGCCCGAGGATGGCGACGCGCTCTTCGGCCCACGCTACCCACATGCCCTCACGCGAGCACACCACGGCGGGCAGCTCGAAATCGCCCTGACCTTCACCCTGGACGAGCAGCAGGATGCGCGCGTCGAGCTCGTCGTACTCTGCAACCGAAAGGCGGGGGCAACGGTTCTCTACGTGCTGTGCCTTGGCCTCCGCAGGTGCGCTGGACAGGAGCGCGAAGGTGGCGCAGGCAAGGCCGTAAGCCCATGGTTTGCCTGGCCTTTTCGCGAAGCACATCGACCTACCCACCACGCCGGGCAGTGTGCCAGAAACGCGGCGCAACCCGAAGAAAATGCGCCTGAGCCGCTCAGGTTGCGTGGCTGCGACGACTAACGTAACAAATGAGGTGCGGCGTTGCTCGTTCGTAACCGCAAGCCTGACCGTTGGGGATGGACCAATCGTTCGTAAATAGCGCGCTCGAGCTGACCGCCCCGAGTCAGCCGCGCGAAGACGCGCTCGCGCGTGGCGGTAGCGACGAGCTCTTGGCCCTGCTCTATCGGCAGATGCGAGCGCTGGCAGGGCCGCGGCAAGATCTCGACGACCTGGTGCAGGCCGCGGCCGAACGAGCCCTGAAAGCGCTGGCTCGCTTCGAGGGGCGCTCGTCCTTGTCGACGTTCACGTACGGCATCGTGTACCGCACGTTGCTCGATCAGCAGCGCTGGTATCGTCGTTTCCAGCGCCGCTTCTCGCTCGATGCTCGCGAAGAGCCGGACGAGCTGGCGTTTCCACGCTCCAGCGAGACCGACCTGCGCGAGCTCCAGCGCGCTCGCCGCTTGTACGCGGCGCTCGACGAGCTGCCGAAAGAAAAGCGCGCGACCTTGATCTTGCACGACCTGGAGGGGTTGGACGTGGCCGACGTGGCGACTATCTCGGGCGCCAACGAGCGTACGGTGCGCTCCCGCCTGCGCGACGCGCACAAGAAATTGGCCGAAATTTTACGGCAAGATCCGCTGTTCGATCCGGAGGTGCCGGTATGACGGCCGCCGATCTGGCCCGGCTGGAGCGGGCCGTGCGCGCCTACAAGGCAACCCAGCCGCGCGACGCCGAGGTGAACGCGGCCGTGCGCAGAGCGCGCCTTTCGCTGACGCGGCCCAAGCGGCGGCGGAGCTGGTTCAGCAAAGGTCTCGTGCTCGTGGTCTTGGCCATCGGCAGCCTGGCGTACGCCAAGCCTCAAGCCCTGGGCGAGCTGTTGGAAAGGGTCTCACCGCGCGACGGCGCCGGTAAGAGTGGACGGCTGTTGACTGGCGCCGCCAGCGCTCCGGCGGCGGCCGCGCTCCAGACGGCCAAGGCCCTACGCGCGCGCAGCAAAGCCTCGACCCCGAGCAAGCTCGACGACGGCGCGGCCACCGCTGACGACGCCCTCGAAGCGAGCGCGGCGGCGCCGCCCCCTGGAGCCGCCGTCAGCCCAGAGGCGAGCGCCTCGCCCGCCCAGCCGCGGGCCGCGGAGCCTACCGCGGTGCTAGCAGCCCCGACCAAGACCGAGGCCAAGCCCCGTGCCACGACCGATTGGGGACGCGTGGGCCAAGCGCTAGCCCGCGGCGACAACGGCGAGGCGCTCTCGGCGCTCAGCCAGCTAGCCGAGAGCGACGACCCGCGCACGCGCGACAAGGCCGATTTGGGCCGCGCTCAGCTGCTGATGGCGCACGGCGAGCCCGAAGAAGCCTGCGCGCTGGCGCGCTCGCTCACCCACCGCCGCGCCGGAGGGCGCATCGAGCGCCAAGCGGAGCTGCTGCTGAAGAGCTGCAAGCGCTAGAGCCATTTCCGGCTCTTGAACCAAAACAGCATACCGAGCGGCAGCAGCACGCACGTGGCCAGCCCCACCCACATCAGCGCCGGGCTGCCGAACGGCAGATGCTCGAAGTTCTGACCGAAGAAGCCGGTGACGAACCCCAAGGGCATGAAGATGGCGCTCAGCAGCGTGAGGCTCTTCATGATCTCGTTGGTGCGATTGGAGACGAGCGAGAGGTGAGCATCGAGCACGTTGCTCAGAATTTCGCGCTGGGTGTCGATGGCTTCGGACATGCGCATCAGCATGTCGAGCACGCGCCGGAAGTACAGGCGCGAGCGTTCATCGACGAAGGTGGTGGCCGAGTCCAGGATGATGGCCAGCACCTCGCGCTGAGGCACGATCAAGCGGCGCGCCCCTGCCAGCCTGCGCTTGGCCACGAACAGCTCCGGGAGCACATCGTCGTCTACTTGCTGCAGCACCGAATCTTCGATTTTTTCGACGGTCTCGAACAAACCGTCCAGCGCGTCGAAGTTGGCGTGGGCCAGGCGTTCGCAGATCAAATAGTACGCGTACACCAGGCTCCGCTCGCGCACGCTGGGCTCCGAGGTCAGCCGCTCGCTCACGCCGGCGACCTCGGGTAGCTGGCCGTCCTGGATGGTGAGCAAGTAGCCGTCGCCTAGGAACGCGTGCAGCTCCAGGCTCGTGAGCGGCGCGTCGTCCCCTTCGGGCACCACGAGCTTGTGGAGGACGATGAACAGCTGCTCGCGGTATTCTTCGATCTTGGGCCGCGTGTCGATGCGCAAGCACGAGTCGATGGCCACCGGGTGCAGGTCGAAGCGCTCGCGCAAGAGCTCGAGCTCCGCCGAGGTGGGGCTCACGGCGTCGACCCACAGCCGCTCTCCAGACTGGGGGCGCCGCACGCCGGCCTCGCCCTCGCGCCAAGCCGGGGTGGCGTCTTCAGCGAGCAAGAGCGTGCGCAACATGGGCCCCGCAGACTACCCGGATCGGGAACTTTGCGCGCTAGCTCACGTCCACTGGCTGTCGAGCCACGCGAGGCGTTCGGTGAGCCAGGTGCGCATGGCCGCGAGCTGGCCGTCCCACGTGTCGGCGGTGGGGGTCTGGAAAAAGCCGATGCGCTGCGTGGTCAGGTTGTTCCACTTTTCGAAGTTCCGCTCCGCGCCGCCGGCCAAGCCCGCCGAGAGCGTGCTGATGCGCGCGGCGATTTGCGCGTCGGACAGCACGCCCGCGCGCAGCTCCTTGTAGCGGGTCACCACGCGCGCGGCGAAGGCCGGGTCGGCCAACAAAAGCGGGTACCAATCGGCGGTAGCTTCGAGGCGAGTCTGGCTGGCCTCGTACTGGAAGCCGGTCGTTTGGAGGTTGCTGCTGTTGGCGGAGTTGGAGCCGACCCCGGCGATCAAGTCGAAGTCCCACAGCGGGCCGGCCGTGACCTTGCCGTCGCGATCTTTGTGCAAGTAGTGGCTGCGCACGTAGGCGTCCAGGTTGCGGGTCAGCTCGTTGATCACCACCGTGTTCACGAACGAGTCGACGTCCAAGAATGCCGGGTAGCCGCTGGCGGCGTCGCTGGGGTTCGCCGAGTGGAGCGCGTCGACCACTTGCTGCAGGTGCTCGGTCAGGTACTGCTGCTGCTCGGGCACCCACGGCTTCGGATCCACGACGTCGATGTAGTTCCAGCAGTTCTTCTGACCCGAGGGGCAGGGCAATGGCTGCTCGAGCTCCATCACCTGCCACTCGAACTTGAAGATATAGCCGCCGGCCAGCGCGGGCAGGGCCGTGTCCTTCGGCTTCAACTGCTGCAAATTCAGGCGCGATTTCTGGTTCTTGATGGTTTCTACCAGCAGGTAGACGCCTTGGTAGTCGGCGCTGTCCAAGCCCTTGCCGTCGCTGTTCAGGTACAGCTCGACGAACGCCGTGCGCGGGGCGGTGAGCCCCATGTCCCGGCCCAGTGAGTAGGTGAAGGCGTTGCGGATCAGCGCCTTGTCCGGGAAGGGCGCGTGCAAAACCCAATCCGATTCGCTGGGCATGCCGAACATGGGACAATCGCGATCGCTGGAGCTCGGCTCGCGCAGCTCGAGCCGATAAGGTTTCTTGTCGTAGCGAGACGACGACTGACCGCGCACGTGAAACGCGCCCTGCACCGCCAGGCTGGGCTCCGCGCTCAGCGACGTAGCTCCCGCGACCGGTTCGAAGCCGAGCACCGCCGCGTCCAGGTAGTCTCGTTCGTCGGCATCGCTGCTCGGTTCTTTCCCGAACGAATCGAGCACCAACACGGGCAAGTCGTGCTCGGCGTCGCCGCTGCGCGCAAGATACACGGCGCCGCTGGGCGCGCCCACGGCGGCCCCTTGGGCAAAGGCTTGCACGCGCAAATCAGTGCTCGCCTCCAGCGCGAGCGGCTCCGTGTACAGAGGCGAGCTGGCCGTGGGCGCCGTGTGATCGGTCGTGTAGCGCAGCTCGTCCGAGGCTTGGGCCGCGGTCAGGGTAACGGTGACGCTGCCTTCGAAGGTGCCGCTGGCGGGCGCAAAGGTTATCTGCCCTGGCGGTACGGGGCCGCACCGCTGCTCGACACCGGGTCCAACGCTGCCGCCCGCGCCGCCTGCGCCGCCCGCGCCGCCACCCATACCGGCACCCGCATTCGCTCCGCCAATCGCGGAGCCAGCGGTCGCGGGCTCACCCGCGCTGCTGCCAGCAACACCACCCTGCGGGGTGACGCCAGCTCCAGCGGCGCCGGCCGCGCCAGCGTTGGTTGCGCTCACGTTGGTCGCCGGGGTCGATCCACAACCCAAGCCGAGCAACGAGACCAGAGACAGAGGCGCGAAACGACGATGGAAGAACGGATGCATCAGCTGGCCGGGTAACCAGCTGGATTGTACACGGCAAAGCCCACCCCGACGCGCGCTCGCTCAAATAGTCCCCCCCCATGCTCGACTTATCGCGTGAACCTAGAAAACCGTTCGCTCTAGCGTCGCTCTAGCCCGCGCTCAGGGCGGCGGCGGCAACGGCAACGTCGTTGCGCATGATGTCCCCCCCCACCCAGCCTTGACCTTTTCCACGCTACCTGGAGAGTTAGTCGTCGGGTCATGGAAACCTGAGCGGTGCCGCCCACCACTTTTTTCGAATCGCGAGCGCTGCACAGCAGCGGCCAACGCTCCGCCGGAAAGAGATCCCCCCCCACCCGGCCTAACCCGTGTTCCACGCTATCGAGAGCTTTAGTGACCTCTACCGCCGGCGTTGAGCGGTCCGGGGCGCACTTTTCATTGCAGGAGCGCCCAGCCGCAGCCGGCGTTCACTTGCGACGCGGACGGACAATCGAGGGTCGGCACGAAGCTGCCCGTCGTCTGAGCGTCGACCAGGCACGCGCAGGCGCGTTGACCCTGTGAGTCTTGTGAGCAAATCCAGCTGTAGACCCGCTGATCGCTGCACTCGGTGCGCGCTTCCTCGCAGGTGACGCGGGCGCCGCCGCTGGCAAGGCCACCGCCGCCGGACGCCGTCGAATTGCGGCAGCTCACCGGGTTGGTCCCGGCGGAGCTGTCCGTCGGCCCGCCGGAGCCGCTGCTTGGACCGGCGCCGGTGGGAGGCGCGTCGCTGTCCTCCGGGTCGTTCGGGTCCGGGCAGGCCCGCAGCTCGGCGGCGCTGGGCCGACACGGATCTCGTCCGTCGAGGTCCTCGCACTTCATGGCGTCGATGCATTTCTGGATGCGCTGGCCCACCGCGGCGCAAAATTCGCCGGCGTCGACGTAAGGCGCGAACGCGCGCGGGCACTGCTCTTCGCAACCGTCGTCGACGCCGCTGCACTCGCACACGTCACCGTTGCAGTCACAGCCCGTGCTCTCGGCGCAAGCGCGCAGGCGCTCGCAGACGCTCGGGCACCACTCTGGCAGCGCCGACTCGAGCTGCTCGGCCTTCGTTTGCGCTGTCCCGCCGACGATGTTTTCTCCCGAGCAGCCCAGGAGCGCGGGCAACAAGAGCCCCCAACCCAACCGAAACCGACGCATTCGTTACCTCCACCGGCCAGCGCGGCCTGCAATGGCGTGACACCCCATTCGTCTCGCGTGCTCGGCCGAGCCTTCACGCAAACGCTCATGGCTCTAAATTTTCTCCCAGGAGCTGACGAACGCGCTCCGCGTACAGCCCCGAGCCGGCCGCGCCCGCCAGGCCCCGGCCCAGGGCGCGCGCTTCGGCGTCGCGGTTCAGCCGGTGCAGCGCCTCGATCTGAATCAACGTGCGCTCGGACGTGAGCTGACCGCGAGGGAAGCGTTGCGCGTGCTGGGCCGCGAACGCGAGCGCAGCGGCGGGCGCGACGCGCATCTGCCGCCGGGCTTGCTCGAGCAGCGCGGCCTCGGCCGAGAGGGTGCCGGCGCCCGAGCCGGAGGGCGAAGCGACCGGCAACGATGGAGCGGGGTTTAGCTTGGGCAACGGCGGCGCCGGCAAATCGAGCTCCGGGGCGGGCGCGGGCAGGGGCGCGCTCGGAGCCGGGAGGGCGAGCGGCGCCGCGTGGCGAGCGGCCTGGCTCGCGCCCCGCGCTACGGGCGGGGCAGGCTCGGGCAACGGCGACCAATCGACTACGCCGGTGGCCACCGCGATGGCGCCCGTGCCCAGGACCACGCCCAGCGCCGCGCCCGCAGACTTCACGAACAACCAGCCCGCCGCGGCCGCCGGTAGCGCCGAGGCTCTCGCCACTTGGGACCGCAGCCGCTTGCGCGTCGCCGCGTCCAAAGAACGCGCGCGCGGCGCCTCGCGTAGCACCTCGCGCAGCGCTTCGTCGGCGCTCGGATCTTCGAGCCAGCGTCGCGGCGCGCTCACGGCGTTCGCCCCCACTTGCCGGAGCGCCGCGCGCGGGCGGCCGCCTCGGCGACTTGTTTGCGCGCCAGGTGCAAGCGCGAATACACGGTGCCGACAGGGACGCCGGTGAGCTCAGCGATCTGTTCACACGCTACGCCTTCGATCTCGAACAAGAGGAACGTGGCGCGCCGTTCGGGGCTGAGCTTGGCTAGCAAGCTCTGCAAGCGGCGCCGCGCTTCTTCGCCTGCGTACTGCTCTTCGGGCGTATGCGGATCGACGCGCTCGGGCGGCTCGGCCGATGGCAGCTCCAAGCGAAAGTAGGCGCGCCGCCGGTGCCGCTGCACCAAGTGCAGACAAATTCCGAACAGCCAAGTGGTGAGCTTGCTGCGCCCGTCGAAGCTGGAAAGGCGACGGTGCACCGTGACGAACACCTCTTGCCCCAGATCTTCCAAGTCGGCGTCGCGCACGCCCAGGTGTTGCAAGGTGCGCCAAACGAAGTCCGCGTGCAGCTCGTACACGTCTTCGGCCCCGAGCTCTCGGGCGCGCTCGCCGGCCAAGGCCGGCAACATCAAGGGACCGCTCGCAGCCAACTGCACCGCTGGTGAGTCCCCGGTGGGGCTCTGCACCTTCACGGAAATGCGGCCCCCACCCCCAGGAAGCCGAGACCGGACAAAGCCGGCTGAGTGAAGACCGGCTCGGCCTGGCCCAGGACGAGGAAGCTCTGGCGCTTCAAGGGCAGCAGCGCGTGAGCGCCCAGATCGATAAAATATCGTTTAGTTACGAACACTTGAACAGCGCCACCGGCCTGCGCGGCGGCGAACCAATAGTCGCCGGGAGACGTGACCGGCGCCGGACGACGCACGGCCACGTGGAGAGCGCCCAGCGTGGGCCCCACCGCGAGCACCACCCGCACGCGCTCCGAGCGCGCGGCGTCGAACGTCACCAGCAGGCTGGCGCGGGTCAGGCTCAAATCCAGAGAGCCCGTGCCGCGCGTGAGCGTCTGCGACAAGGTGTACGAGGCCGCCGCGGCGTAGCCCCAGCGCTCGCTAGGGCGCGCGCCGAACGCCAGCTCGAAGCCGCCAGAGGTAGCGCCCACCAGGCCCGCCGTCAGCTGCGTGCGCACGGAAGCGGTCAGGGCCGTGGGCAAACCGGCCGCAGGCGAGCGCGGCGCGGGTGAAGCGGGCGCGGGCACCGGCGCGGGCGCCGGCGGGGGCGGGGCGACGGGCGAGGGCGGCGCTGGCTCGCGTGGCGCGGCCGCGGGCAGCTCGAACGAAGCGACGGCAGCCGTAGGCTCGCGCGCGGCCGCATCGGGATCGATGACGAGCGCCACCGCGAGCGCCGTGGCATTCACGAGCGCGCCGCAGCCGGGCTCGTCGCTCTGCAGCGAGCGATGCCCGACGGCGCGGCCCTCGCGGTCGCGCACGTACACGTCGCTCCGGTACGTGTCGCCGAAGCGCGTCACCTCGATCTCGAGCGAGCGCTCGGCGGCGGCGTCGAAGACGGCCCGCCCCAGTCGTCGCTCCACCTCGGCCGCCAACGCGCGCCCGGCGGGGCACTGCTCGGCGCCCTCGGCTCGCACCCACGAGAGGGCGTACGTCGGCGGCGCAGCAGCGGCCTCGCTTTCTTCGGCGCGCGCCGCTCCGCTGACCAGCAGGTACCCGGCAATTCCTGCCAACGCCGCCCGACCTGCCCGAACCATGCTCGGACCATCCCACGGCGGGCGGGCTTCTGAAATGCGTGTTTAGCGCCGGCGTGGCGAGCGACATTCGCCCGGAGCCGACAAGGCGAGCGCCACCGCGCGGCGGGCTTGTGGCGTGGCTTTCTTGCCGCTCAGCGGCGCCAGCTGCTGGGCCAGGTTGGGCGGCGCCAAGCGTCCGAGCGCCATCACGGCGGCGGTGGCAATTTGCTGAGCCTCCGGGCTCGCCATCGGATCGGCGAGCTTTTGCGCGAACGCGAGCAGCTCGTCGGTCGACTCGGCGTCGCACACCGCGCCCAGCGCGCGCGCCGCCTCGGCTCGCACTTCGGGCCACTCGTCGGCGTCGATCAGGCGATCGCGCAGCCGAGACGACGCGCTCTTCACCCGACGCTCGCCGAGCGCGCGCACGCTGCGAGCCCGCACCAGCGGAGAGTCGTCGCCCAGCGCAGCCGTCAGCTGCTGGTCGAGCTCCACGCCAGCGGGCAGACGCGAGAGGGCGTCTGCCGCCGAAGCGCGCACCAGCGGCCATTCGTCTCGAGCCAGGCGATCGGCGAGCGCGCGGCTGGCGAACGCGCCTTCGGGCGTGGCCAACACGTGCACGGATGCGTCGCGCACGCGCACGTCGCGATCGCCCAGGGCGAGCACCAGCTCCTTCTGAAAGCGCTTAGGGTCGCGCACCATGCCGAGCGCGGCCGTACGCACGTGCGGATCCGGATCGCGGGCCAGCGCTCGGCGAAACGCCGCTTCGGCTTCGGGGCTCACGCGGCTCAGCACCGAGGTCGGGCCCAGCAGCAAATAGCGCGTTCGGAAAGCGGGCGTGGCGGCCGACAGCCGCGCCAGCGCCTGGCCCGCTTCGGGCTGGTAACGCGGGGCCAAGTCACCGAGCGAGCGCAGAAGATCGATGAGCGCGGCGGGCGGGGTCGCTGGATCTGCGAGCGCGGCGCGCACGGCCTTGCTGGCGGCTTCGCTGCGAGCGGCCTGAGCCAGCGCGGTGCGGAGCAGGCGACGCCGCCCCACCGTCTTCTCGTCCATCAGCGGCAGAAAAGCGGTGACGGCGCGCGCGGGGGCCGTCATGGTGAGCTGGCTCACCAGCAGCGGCATCAGCCGCTTGTCGGTCTTGTCGACCTTGCTCAGCGCCTGGGCCAACGGCTCGCCAGCGGCGGCGCCGCAGCGCGACAAGCGGCTCTGCGCGTGCTTCACCTGCGCCTCGATCTTGCCGGTGAGCGCCTCGACGTACACGGGCGCGCTCTGCTCGCACGGCGCTTGATCCAAGACCTCGAGCGCGACGCGCTTACCGCCTTCATCGAGGCCGCCGAAAGCCTGGGCCACGGCCGCGAACGCCGGCGCTCCGCCCGCCACCAACAGCGCCTTGGCGGCTTGCGCGCGCTGCCCGCCGCCGGCCAAAGTCGCCACCAGCGCCGTCAACGCGCCTTCGCCCAGCTCGCTCACCACCGAGAGCTCGGCCACCGTGACCTTGGCCGCCTTGCTTTGGTCGAACGAAGTATCGAGCACCAGGGCCAAGCAGCTGGACTGCAGCGGCGGGTCGAGGGTGACGTGATAACTGGCGCCGGGATTTTTCCACGCGTCCTCCGGCAGCGTCACCTCCACCACGTCGCGCGGGCCGACGAGAAACACGCGCTCGGGGGCCGCTCCGTCGGCCAGCGTCGCCAGCTTGGGTCGAATCGCCAGCTCGAGCCCCGCGATGGGCAAATCTGGCGGAGCGCGCATGACCACGAACTCGCCGCGGCCCGCGCCGCCCACGTCTTCCGACCAGGTCGTCTCGGGGTCGCCGTCGGTCAACGCTTGCGGAGCGCCGACCGCGCTCGACGCGACCAGCGCCGACAACACGGAGCGCGCCGCTTGGCTGGGCCCTGTTATTCGCGTTGCTTTCACCTGGCGCGCGCGATCGCGCTCGGCAACCGTGAGGCGCTGCACCTTCGCCGCGTGCAGCTCCAAGTCCTGCGCCGTCAGCAGCCGCGGCGCCAAGATCGTCGGGCGCCCGCACAGCGAGACCGCCTCGTTCTGCTCGCCCACGAGCACGCGCCGCGAGCCATCAGCCTCGGCTTCGGAGATTTGGACCATCGGTCCGGCGCGCGTGCCCTCTTGCCCGTTCAGCGCCCCGACCAACCCCGCGAACAGAATTTTGGGTGGGCCCGCGGCCAGCGGCGCAGCCACGACGGCCTGAAAGGTGCGCGTGCCGTCCGTGACCGTCACCACCACGGCGCGCCGGCCCGCGCCCAGCGGCACCACCTCGGCGCGCGCCGCCTTCGAGCGCAGCTCGTTGGGCACGCCTAGCGGCACGGCCCCCGCGCTACACGGCGCGACCGCGCAGGCTGCGGCCATCACGTTGCCTTGCGCGGCGAACACGCTCAGCGCTTGTTGCCCACTACCGGCCGGCGCCGATACCGGGAGCGACGGCTCCCCTCGCGCAACACCCGGCAGCGCGCAGAGCGCCCCCAAAATCAGCGCCTGAACCGACGCCTTGCAAAGCGAAAAAGCAGCCACCGCGGCAGTCTAGCCAATCCCGGAGACCCTGCCTCAGCCATATGGCATGCCCGAGCGAGTTAGTGGTAAGGAGGGCGACTCATGAAGCAGCAGCAGCCGTACAGTTTGGTCACTGGAGCGAATGGCTTTTTGGGCGCCACGCTGGTGCGAAAGTTGCTGGAGCGCGGCGAGCGCGTGAAAGCGTTCGTGCGGCCCGAGACAGACCTGAGCTCGCTCCAAGACCTGCCGCAAGATCGCATGCTGCTATCGGTCGGCAACATCATGTCGGAGGGCAGCATCTATCGCGCGCTCACGAACGTGAACCGCGTCTACCACACCGCGGCAAACTTCAAGCTGTGGGACAAGAACCCGCAGAGCATCATCGGCCCGGCCGAGGTCGGAACGAAGCACGTGCTGCGCGCGTGCAAGGCGCGCGGGGTCGAGAAGCTCGTGGTCACGAGCAGCGTGGCCGTGCTGGGCACCACCCAGGGCGACGAGATGGACGAGTCGCACGAGCTGAACTTGAAAGATCCAGAAGCCTACGTGCAGGCCAAGCTGAAAGCCGCGCAGGTAGTCGCCGAAGCCGTGGAAGAAGGCGCCCCCGTCGTGAGCGTGCTGCCCGGTACCATCGCTGGCCCCGGAGATCGCAAGCCCACGCCCAACGGGCAGATGCTGCTGCGCTACCTCAAGTTTTCGCCGTCTCTTCACTTCCCCGTCACGGCCGGCGGCCTCAACATCGTCGACGTCGAAGACGTGGCGCTCGGCCACATCTTGGCCATGGAAAAAGGCGTCGTCGGCGAGCAATACATTTTGGGCGGCGACAACCTGACCTTCACGCAAATCTTCGAGACCCTCGCCGACATCACCGGCCTGGCCGAGCCGGCGAGCCCCACGGGCGCGGGCATGGCGCGGCTCGCGGGCGCGTTCATGGAATTTTGGGCCGGCGTGCGCGGCGGCGAGCCGATCATCACCAGCCGCATTGCCCGCGACTACGTGGGCCACAACGTGTGGGTGACGAGCGAAAAAGCCGAAACCCAGCTGGGCTACCAGCACCGCAGCGGCCGCGAGGCGCTGGCCCGCGCCGTGCGTTGGTTCCTCGACAACGGCTACGTCTCCGAGCAGGCCGCCAGCCGCGTTCGCTTGGAGCTGCGGCCAGTTTGACGGAGCGCTCGCCCGGCTCCGCGTCGGGCGCGCTCGCCTGGGGTCTGCTGTGCTCGCTGCCCGCAGCCTTACCGGCGGCCGTGCGCGTGCTTCCGAGCGCTGCGGCCGGAAATGGCGCGCTCACCGTAACGGCCCTGTGGGCGGCGGTCTCCCTCGTGGTGGTGCCGGTGGGCTGCTGGCTACGTTGGCAGGCCGCGCGCGGCTTGCCGGCGGCTGACCGCGCGCTGCTGGCCGGGGCAGCTTTGTCGGCGCTGCCCCTTGCGCTTTTCGGAGGCGTGCTCAAATCGACGACTCACCATCGTCCTCTCGGCGGCGCCACCTTCGCGGTAGCGGCGCTGTGCGTCTTGGCACTGTGCGTCGGGCTGTCTCTCCGGTTTCTGGGTAGATTGAGCCACGGCGCGGTGAAATCTACTTGGCAAAACCTTTTCACCCTTGGTTGTGGATTGTCGCTGGCGTGCGCTCTCTCGTTGGGCCTGGCGCGAGCGGCCCGCCCGAGCCTGGTGGATTTCTTGGCGCTAGCCGCGGCCAGCGCTCTGGCCGCCTGCGTCAGAATGCCGCCCTGGCTCGCGCGGTCCAAGTGGCCGCTGGCGCTGGTCGGGTGGGCAGTGCTCCTGGGCGGCGCGGCGGTCGCGCTCAGAAGCCCGCCGCTGGTGAGGTCATTGACTACCCAGGCGCCCGTCTCGTTCGCTGCGTTGTCTTGGCTTGGCGACGGCTCCTGACCGCATCATATTTGATCAGGATGCGCCTCTCGGGTCTGATCCTGGTTGGGCTCGCGGCATTGTGGCCGCAAGCGGCTTGGTCAGCGCCCACCGCAGAAGACGCCGGCATTCGCACCGGCACCACCGAAGTGCAGGGCCCCGAAGGGGAGCCGCTCGAGAGCCGGCGCGAAGCTCCTTCCGACGCCCCGCGTAGCCACGGCGGCACGTTACGGCTGCCGGGAGTGCCCGCAGGCTTCAACGTGTACGACGGCGGCTGGATCAAGTTCGTCTACCACCCGTCCATTCGCGAGCGCGTGCAGCCGCTCATCGCAGACGCGGCCGCCGCCCGCACCACGCTCACCGAGTGGGTAGGCCAGCCCGTGCTCTCGGAGGTGCGGGTCATGGTGGCGCGCACGCCCGGCGAAATGGCCACCCTGGCGCCGCCCAACGCGCCCTACCCCGACTACGCGGCGGGCGTCGCTTACCCCGAAATCGGCCTCGTGCTGCTGACCATCAAGCCCGTTCACCCCAACTCACAGCACGAGCTGGGCGAAGTGTTTCGGCACGAGCTGGCGCACGTGGCCTTGGAAGACGCGGTGGCCGGCCGCGCCGTGCCGCGCTGGTTCAACGAAGGCTTCGCCGTCATGGCCTCGGGCGAAACGTCGTTCGTGCGCATGCACACGCTGTGGACGGCCACGCTATCCGACAACCTACTTTCGCTCGCCCAGCTGGAGCGCACCTTCCCGTCGAGCGAGAACGAAGCCGACATTGCCTACGCCGAGGCCGCCGACGTGGTGCGCTTTTTGGTGCGCCGCCAAGAGCAACACCGCTTCCGCGGCCTCATCTCGCGCCTGCGCGACGGCGAGACGATGGACGCCGCCCTGCTCAACTCCTACGGAGAAGAAACCTCCACGCTCGAGAGCGAGTGGCGCGAAGACGTGGCCAAGAAGTACACCTTCTGGCCCGTGCTCACCTCCGGCACGGTGCTCTGGGCCGGCACGTTGGGCCTGTTCGCCCTCGGCTGGCGCAAGCGCCGCCGCAAGGCCGCCAGCACCCTCGCCCGCTGGGAGCGCGAAGAAGCCGCCGAAGACGAAGCCCGTCGCAACCTGTCGTTGCGCGCCGACCCGGCTCCCCCTCCCCCGCGCGTCCACATCGTGCTCGCCCGCTCCCAACAGCAAGACGACGCGCCCCCATCCATTCCGCCCGCCGCCATGCACCGCCTCCCCGAAATCGAAGTGCCCAAAGTCGAGCACGACGGCGCCTGGCACACGCTCCACTGACGAAGCGGGCTGCCACCCCGCAGCCCCCATCGCAGAAGCTACCGTGCCGAATCCAGGTCACCCCGCGCGCGCAGTTCGGTACCGAACTGACTCTTCCGACGTGAAGAGGCCTTCCGGTTCTGAAAGTCAGTTCGGTACCGAACTGACTCTTACGACGTGAAGAGGCCTTCCGGTTCTGAAAGTCAGTTCGGTACCGAACTGACTCTTCCGACGTGAAGAGGCCTTCCGGTTCTGAAAAGTCAGTTCGGTACCGAACTGACTCTTGCGACCTCGAGAGGACTTTCGGGCTGAAAAATGAGCTCGAGCTCGATCGAATGGGGTGGCCTGGTGCCGCTACGAAAGCTTCTGCGAGTCGAGCTGCGATTTGGCAGCCCCGACTTTCCGAGCTCGTGCCTTGACGGGCAAAATCAGAGAGGCTTGGACGCGCGGCGGCTCAGCCGACGTGGTGCTGCTCGATGCGGCGAGATTCGTCGACGAGGCGCTCGAAGATGCGGCGAATGGTGTCGGCGTCGAGCGGGGGCTCGGCGGCTTTACACAGGCGATCGAGCAGGGCGCGTTCGCGGGTGGGATCGTAGACGGGGATGCCGCGCTCGCGTTTGTACTCGCCGACGGCCATCACCAGGCGCACGCGCTCGTGCAGCAACTTGAGGATGCTCTGATCGACCGCGTCGATGTTGCGGCGGAGCTCATCGAGATCGAGCTTGGACGTCACGAGACGCATCCTACACATAAATGAATAATTGACATCACTTCACCACTGTCTTGCACCCGGCCAAGATTTGTACTTCCAAGACGTCCCCCGCGCTCAGCTGCTCGCAGGCATTGCCGCGAATAACCACGTGCCCTTCCGGCGTCCACTCCCAGCCCGCTTCGGCGTCATAGGCTACGACCTTTCCGTCGAAATAAACGTTGACGAAATCCCGCTCCGGAGGCTCGTAGTCGAGCGGAATATCGCAGCTGATGGCCACTGACGCCGCGATGGCCTTGAGCGCCTGCTCCAGCGCTTCGGTGTCGGCCACCGAATAGTACTTGGGCGAGCCGGGGCGCGCGGTTCCGCCCGCTTCGGCCATGGCGTCGAGCAAATTCTCGTACGGCTCGCTGCCGGGCATGCCGACCACGAACGTATCGACTCCGGCTTCGCTCAGCGCCTGCACCGCCTGCAGCGAGGCGTCTTCGTCGACGCACGACAAGTTGGCCCACGGATCTTGCGTGGTTGGCGCGCAGCAGTTGACCTCGCCCGTGCAATCGAGGGCGCCGGCCTTAACCCGCTCGATGTTGGGAATGCAGGCGCTCGCCCGGCACGACAGCTGTTCGTTGCAGTTCGGCGCGCCATCGGTGAGCAAGATCACGTACGTCTTGCCCTCGAGCGCGCGGAGCGTCGGCAATGATTTGGTCAGGGTCGCGGCTGCTGGCGTGCCGCCGCTCACGCCGGCAATACTCAGCCGCCCCAGCAGGTCTTCCAAGCGCGGGCCCAGCTCGCCAGCCCGCGCGTACTTGGGCGAGTCACCGGGCGCGACGGGCATCAGCTCGTCGCCGGCTTCACAACCGGTCACCTCGGTCAGCCCCGGAAAGATGGTCGCGCCGTAATTGACCCGATGGCCGATGGCGCCCAAGACGCGCGCTAGCGCGATGCGCGCGTTCTCGTACTTGCTGAGCCCGTTGCCGGCCAGCGCTTCTCCCATGCTGCCCGAGTGGTCGATGATGAAGCTCAGGTTGGGCGCTTCGCTGATCACCGGGATGCTCTGTGAGCCGCAGGGCCCGCTCGGCACCTCGCCGGCGTCGCCCAGCATGAGCCCCGCGTCTTCGCCGCCCACGCTCCGTTCGGGGGGCGTGACGCCAGCTGCGTAGGGCGCGCGCTCGGTGCCGCAGGCCAAGGGCCAAGCTTGCGCAACCAGCGCAAGGATGAGGGCGCGCCAAACACGCATTGTCAGAAAGATACCGGAAAGAAGTCGAGGGGGCTTCCGCGTTATGGTGCGGCCGTGCACCGCGCAGGCCGCCCGCCGCCCGTCCCGCCCTGGGACTCGCTTGCCCTGCGGGCACAGCAGACGTTCGACGCGCTGCTCGTCCTGGTCGGAGCGGTGGCCCTCTTGGCCTTACTGCTCGGAATCTGCGCCGATTCGCGGCCGCGGCCACGGGCCGTGGCGCTTCTGCCGGTCGCGCCCGCAGCGCGCGTGGCCGAAACCGAGCGCGACGGCGTGCTCCGGGTCCTGGTCGTCGACGCGGACGCTCGCCCGCTCGGGGCCGCGCAGGTCCGGCTGTTTTGGGAGCGCAGCCAGCAGTTCTTCGACGCCGGTCAGGGCGCCACCAACGGCGCGGGCGAGGTCACGCTGCACCGCGTGCCGCGCGGCGCGCTGTGGCTCTTGGCCGACGCCGAAGGCCACGCGCGCGCCTCGACGCAGCTGCTCGTGGAAGGTGGCACGCGCGACGTCAAGCTCGTGCTCGCGCCCGCCACGCACCTGACCGTGAAGGTCACCGACGAAGCACACGCTCCGCTCGTCAACGCCACCGTCCTGGTCACGACGGCCGACCCGCTGCCGTTCGGCGCTTTGAGCGATGCTCGAGGCGACGCCCAGCTGCTGCGGCTGGGCGCCCCGCCCTTCACCGTGAAGGCCTCCGCCCCGGGCTACGAATCGGTGACCCGCAGCGGCGTAGCAGGCTCCGTAGAAATCGCGCTTCGCCGGCTCGGATCCATCTTGGTCCACGTCAAGCGGCCCGACGGCGAGCCGGCCGCCTTGGCCAACGTGGAGATCGGCGGCGCCACGCTGTGGCCGGCCCGCAGCGCAGCCGCAGACGCCAACGGCGATTGCAAGATCAGCGGGCTGCTCGCCGGCAGCTACGACCTGCGGGCCAGCAAAGAACAGCTGGTTTCACGCGTGCTCATGGGCATGCTGCTGGAGCGCGGCCAGGACCAAGAAATCACGCTCACGCTCGAGCCGGGCCGCTTCGTCACCGCGCTGGTGACCGACGGCACGAGCCCCAACGCGCACCTGGTCGCCAACGCCGACGTGGTGCTGGCCGAAGAGGGGCTCAGCTCGTTTCCGTTACGCGGCCGCAGCGGCAGCGACGGCAAGGTCACGCTCGGCCCCATCTCGAACGGCCCCGCGACGCTCTCTGGTCGCGCGCCGGAGTTCGTCGGCAGCGCCGTCGTAGCCGTACCGGATGCGTCGTCCGAGCCGGTGCGCCTCGCGCTCTTGCGCGGGGGCGCGCTGCTGGGTGAAGTGACCGACGCGCGCGGGTTCCCGGTAGACGGCGCATCGATAGAGATCGTGGGCACCGACGGCTCCGGCTTGCCCATCTCGGAGACGCCGCAGCTGCTACGCTTCCGTCGCTCGCACTTCAGCTGGGCCTTGCAAGGCCCGCCGGCCCTGATCTCGGCCGGCGAGCTGGGGGTGATGCCAGGACCCATTCCGCCCATCCCGGGCAGCAACGCCGCGTTGGCCGCGGCCGCGCTCGACACCGCAGCCCAGCCGCTCGACGAAGGCGAAGAGCTGGCGCCTTGGATAACTTCGTCGGGCGGCCGCTTTCGCGCCGCGCCCGTCACCCCCGGCGTCGTTCGGGCCCTGGTGCGCCACCCCGATTTCGTCGAGGGGGTGAGCGCGGCCGTCACGCTGACGCCCGGCGGCGAAGCGAGCGTGAAGGTAACGCTCTTGCACGGCGGCTCGCTGGAAGGTCGCCTGAAAGACGAGCGCGAGCAGCCCGTAGAAGGCGCCGAAATCGAGGTCGTGGCCGAGCATGGCACCTTCCAGCGCGCGACCGTGACGGGCAGCGACGGCTCGTTCGCCTTCAGCTCGTTGCCGCGCGAGGTGGTGGTCAACGTGCGCCGCGCCGAAAATCCCACCCGCGTCGCCAAGCGAATTCCGCTCACCATCGAAGAAGAGAAGAAGTCGACGCTCGACATCACCCTGCCGGCGCTGCGCGAGCCCATCCAGGTCACGGTGCTCGACGACGAGGGCGGCCCGCTCGAGCTCGCCGAGGTCAACGTGCTGTCGGTCGATCCGGCGTCGCCGCTGCGCACCACGGCCTTCAGCGACGCGCGCGGTCAAGTCCAGCTCGCCGACGCGCGCGGCCTTCCGCTGCGCATCTCGGTGCAGGCGCCGGGCTTTGCACGGCAAGTGCTGGCCGTCGCCGCCAGCGACAACCGCGCCGCCCTCGAGCTCAAGCTGCTGCGCGGCGCGTTGGTGCAGGGCCGGGTAACGGCGCTGCGGGGCCGCCGTGGCGTCGAGGGCGCGCTGGTCACGCTGAGCTTTCAAGGCTTGCGCAAGACGGCCACCAGCAACGCCGACGGCGACTACCGCATCGCCGATGTCGCCCTCGGCCCGGTGAAAGTCCATGTAAGTCATCCAGATTTCGCCGAGGGCGAGCTCTCTACGGTCGTCGCCAACCCCGGCCGGCGCGATCGCGCGTTCGAGCTCTCCGCCATCGACTTGGAAGAGCCCGGCGCGGTCGAGGGCGAGGTGCTCGACGAGCGCGGCGACGCCGTGGCGGGCGCGCGCGTGGCCATCGGGCGCGCGCCCAGCTACTTGCCGGCGGGCGGGCTGCCACGCGGAGTGGCCGTCACCGACGCGCGCGGCGCCTTCACGCTGCAAGGCTTGCCCAGCGGCGCGACCACGGTCGACGCGTTCTCGCCCGATCGTGGCCGCGGCTCGGCGCGGGTCGACGTGCAGAGTAACCGCACCCAGTCGGGGCTGCGCATCACGCTTCGACCGAGCGGCAGCGAGCAAGACCCGTTTGCCCCCGGCGGCGTGGCCGTCACCCTGGGCGAACGCGGCGCCGGCAACGCGCTCGAGGTGGTGATCGTGAGCGTGGCCGAAAACAGCGAAGCCGAGCGGGCCGGTTTGCAAGCGGGTGACGTCATCTCGGCCGTCAACGACGCCAAACCTTCCAGCATGCACGACGCGCGCTCGCGCCTGAGCGGCGCCTTACAGAGCGACGTCGTCGTATCGGTGACTCGCGGCGGAGGCGCGCAAAAATTCTCGGTGCTGCGCGAGGCCGTGCGAAAGTAGGCTTTTTTACGGCTCTAGGCCTGGACGCGCACGCGCAGCACGCCGACCCCCGCTTGACCGGGCGAAAGGCCCGTCACGGCAACCTCGAGCTCGTCTCCGGCCACGAGCGGCCCTACGCCGGCGGGCGTGCCGGTCGAGAGCAGATCGCCCGGCTCCAGGGTCATGATGCGGCTGGCGTGGGCGACGAGCGTGGGCACGTCGAACAGCATGTGCGACGTGGCGCAGCTCTGCCGCACGACGCCGGCAACCCGGCAGGTGACTCGAAGCTTCGATGGCTCGAGCCCGCTCACGATCTCCGGACCTACCGGACAAAACGTATCGAAACCTTTGCCGCGCGTGGCCTCGCCGTCCCGGCGCTGCAGATCGCGCGCCGTCACGTCCGCGACGCAGGTGTAGCCGAGTACGTAGTCGAGCGCGCGCGGGCGGTACGTGCCGAGCCCGCGCCCCGATCACGACTCCAAGCTCCGCCTCGTGCTCGACGAGGCTGCTATCTTCCGGGAGGACTACCGCGTCGCCCGGCCCAGCCAGAGACGACGGCGGCTTCAGAAAGAAAATGGGCTCCGGCGAGCGCTTTTCTCGCTCCCGCGCGTGCTCGGCGTAGTTCCAGCCCACGCACAAGATCTTGGTCGGTAGGACGGGACACAACGCGCGCAGGTCTGCCAATCTGCGAATCTCCCCCGTCGCGCGCGCGGCCAGCCAGGGTGCTTCGTGCAGCTGGCGCACGCGCTCACCTTCAATCACGCCGAAGAACGTGCAGCCGTCGGGCGATTGAAAGCGACCATAGCGGACGGGTGGTGTCGTGCTGTCTGAATGGTTCATCGGACGTGCTCCACACGCGCTACAGGGCGGCGACGCCGCGTCGAGGGCGCGTGTGGTCGTTCAGCGTAGGCGCGCTGACGGCAACGCGATCGTCCCATAGGTGGAACTGGTCATTGCAATTCGCCTGGTGGACGGAGCGCGAACGGCGCGCCTATGTTCAGCGCGTCGAGCACGGGTGTTCGATGCGACGGCGCATCGAATCGAGGACGTCACTGATTACGGAAGGGGTTTAGATGACATCGCAGGGCATGTTTCGCGCGGAGCCGCGCCGCAACGGCGCGTCGGACGTTCGGGAGTTGATCGCGAGAGAGGTGTCAGGGCCGTCGAACGTCGGCGAAATCCTGCTCGAGGCCGCGAAATGCTCGCCGCGCTCTGGGCTTTCGTACGACGCGGGCGATGGGCGCGCCCCGGAGCTGCAAAGCTACCCGGCGCTCGTAACGCAAGTGCGGCGCATGCTGGGCGGGCTGCGCAGCCGCGGCTTGAAGCCGAAGGATCGCGTCGCTATCGCCGTGGAGAGCGCGCGCGATTTCGTGCCGGTCTTGTGGGCCAGCATCTTGGGCGGGTTCATTCCCTGTCCGGTTCCCTTGGTCGAGCCCGCGCAGCTGGCGGCCCAACGCCAGAACCTCGACCTGGTGCTGGGAAATCCGTGGTTCGTGACCAACCGCGCCCAAGCCGCGGAGCGCAGCGTCAGCGTCGACGAGCTGGATCACGGGCCTTCGGCCACGGCGTTTCACGCTCCAACCAAGCGCGACGTCGCGCTCTTGGTGCTGACCTCCGGCTCTACCGGTGTGGCCAAGGCCGTCAAGCTCACCCACGCCAACTTGCTCGCGTCGATGAACGCCAAAATCGAGGTCCACGCGCTCACCAAGTTGGACGTATCCCTCAACTGGGTTTCGTTCGACCACGTCGCCGCGCTGCTCGAATGTCACATGCTCCCCATGTTCGTAGGCGCGACCCAGATTCACGTTCCGCCGAGCGCGGTGCTGGGCAATCCGCTCCGCTTTCTGGAGCTGATCTCCGAGCACGGGGTAACGATGACGTTCACGCCGAATTTCTTGCTCGGGCAGATCAACAAGGCCCTCGCAGACGCGTCCCCCAGCCACGAGCTGCAGCTCTCCAAGCTTCGCCAAATCATTTGCGGGGGCGAGGCCATCGTGTCGGCCACGGCCCGCACCTTCTTGGATTCCTTGGCGCCGCGCGGCCTGGCCGGCGATGTCCTTTGGCCGGCCTTCGGCATGACCGAGACCTGCGCCGGCAGCGTGTATTCGCGCGAATTCCCCGGATTCGACGGCGAGCAGCCCTTCGCGGCGCTAGGCTGGCCGGTGCGCGGCCTGTCACTCCGCATCGTCGATGAAGACGACCGGGAGCTGCCCGAGGGCACCACCGGCGAGCTGCAGGCGCGCGGCCCGATGGTGTTCGACGGCTATTACGAGAACGCCGTTGCTACCGCAAACGCCTTCACCCCGGATGGCTGGTTCCGAACGGGTGACCGCGGCTCGCTGACACGCGGACGCCTGACCCTGGCCGGGCGCAGCAAGGACAGCATCATCGTCAACGGGGTCAACTACTTCTCCCACGACATCGAGTCGCTGCTCGAGCGCGTGGAAGGCGTAGCCAGCTCGTTCACGGCCGCGTTTCCCACCCGCTCACCAGGCAGTGACACCGAAGATTTGGTGATCGTGTTCGCGTCCACTTTCCCCGCCCACGACGCAGCTGCGCTGTACCGCACCGTCAACGCGATCAGGAATGTCGTGCTCGAGCACTGGGGCTTCCGGCCAGCGCTCACGCTCCGGCTGCCGGCGGCTGAAATCCCGAAGACCAGCCTGGGAAAAATTCAGCGCTCGGAGCTGAGAAGGCGGCTCGAAGCAGGCGCGCTCGCCGCCTACGCGAGCGAGGTCGCGGACGTATGCCGACAGCAGCGCGGCGCCTGGTCCCAGCCCGAAGGCGAGACCGAGAGCGCCATCGCCGAGCTGTTTGCGGCCATCGTGCGCGCGGACCCTCGCGAAATCGACGCCAACGCCAGCTTCTTCGAGCTGGGCGGCAGCTCCATCGAGATCATGCGTTTGCAGCGCGCGCTGGAGGCGCGCTTTCGCGGCGCCCGCCTGTCGCTTTCGACCATCATGCGCGGTCCCAGCGTTCGCGATCTGGCGCAGCGCATCAGCGCGCCCACCACTGCCGCTTACGATCCCGTCGTGCCGCTGCAGCGGACCGGCGCCAGCACCCCGCTGTTTTGCGTCCATCCGGGGGTGGGCGAAGTGCTCGTGTTCGTCAACCTGGCCAAGCATTTCGTCGGCGAGCGCCCCGTGTACGCGCTGCGTGCCCGCGGCTTTGCCGAGGCCGAAGCACCCTTCGCTACGTTCGAAGAGCTCGTGCTTTGCTACCTGACGGCCATCCGCAAGGTACAGCCGCACGGACCCTACGCCCTCCTCGGCTACTCCTTCGGCGGCGTGATCGCGTTCGAGCTAGCCAAGGCGCTCGAGCGAGCCGGTGAGCAGGTCACGCTCCTGGGGGTCATCAACGCTCCGCCTCACATTCGGGCCAGTCGCGAGTCCATCGATTTTACGTACACGGCCGTCAACCTGGCCTACCTTCTGTCGTTGATCTCGCTCGAGCAGTCGTTCGAGCTGACCGCGCGGCTTCGGTCGTCCAACGCCAGCGAAGAGCAAACGCTACGCGAGCTGTACGAGCTCGCCCCGCGCGCCCGCCTGGCGGAGCTCGATCTGGACTTGGCCGCCTTCTCACGTTGGGCCGGCGTCGCCTTTTCGTTGGTGAAGCTGGGCCGCAGCTACGAACCTTCAGGAGACACGGACCGGGTGCGCGTGTTCTACGCGACTCCGCCCGTTCGCTACCGCGACCTGCCCAAATCGGCCTGGCTGGAGCAAAAGCTGACTGCGTGGACCGGGTTCTCGCGACGACCGGCGCGCTTCATCGAGGTTCCGGGGGAGCACCAAACTGCGTTGAGCAAGCACGTCGCGGAGTTCCAAACCTTGCTCCGGCGCGAGCTCGAAGCCGAAGGACTGGGGAGATAATCGAAAATGAATAGTCAGGTACGTAACAGGGTGGGTCGTAACGTGGTCGCGCGGTGGGTGGTGCTGCTCTCGAGCGCGCTGAGCGGCTGCTCGGGAGTCGACGCGAGTGAAGCTGACGCTGACAGCGTGGTGGTGGACGCGCTGTCGCGGGGTCATGACTGCCAAGAAGCCATCGGCGCACACCTGCCCGGCATCAGCGACGAAGAGTTCGAGCAAGCCCGCGCCGAGTTCGCCAAGCCCACGACGGCCAAGGACGGCCTGGGCCCCATCTTCAACGAGGTTTCCTGCGGCGCCTGCCACAAGCTGCCGCTGCCTGGCGGCGCGGGTGACGAAACGGCAGAGCGCTTCGGCCGGTTCAACCCCGACGACACGTTCGACTCGCTGTCGCGCGAAGGTGGGCCCCTGCTGCACACCCTGACCCTGGGCAACTGGGTGAACCAGGCTGGTCACAGTTGCCAAGTGCCCACGGAGAGAGTCCCCGACGACGCCACCGTGACTACGAATCGCCTGCCGCCGGCCCTCTTCGGCGTGGGCCTGCTCAACACCATCCCGGACGAGTTCTTCGACGAGCTGGCCGCCGCCGAGCCGGAGGCCGTGCGCGGCATCGTCAACCGGGTCCACGTCGCGCTGCCGGACGTCGAAGACCCGACGCAGCACGTCGGCGGCACGCGCGTCGGTCGCTTGACTTGGAAGTCGGCGACCGTCGGCGTCACCGAGTTCGCGGCGGCCGCGTTCAGGCAAGAAGTGGGCATCTCGACCCAGCACTGCGTCGACGGTCAATCCGTCACCACATGGGCGAGCGATCCGTCTCCCAACGGCGTCGCAGTCGCCGTGGAGTGCCAAGACGACATTCCCGGCACCGACTACGCGGTCGGTAGCTGCGAAGGCAATCGCACGGAGATCGAGCCCCACGCGCGCATGTTCGCGCGCTACATGACCTTCCTCGCGCCGGTGCCTCGGCCGCGCCCTTCGCGGCCGGGTTGGCTGCGTAAGGGGCAAGAGCTGTTCGAGCACGTGGGTTGCGCCGACTGTCACACCAGCCGCGCCTTCGTCACCCCCCACGAGCCATTCAACGGCGTGCCCGGCGACTTCGAGTTTCACCCCTACTCCGACTACCTGATTCACGACGTGGGCGACCTGGGCGACCACATCGGCCAAAACGGTGAAACCGCCGAAAAAGTGCACCTGATGAAGACGGCGCCGCTGTGGGGCGTCCGCTTGCGGCCCAAGCTCTTGCATGACGGCCGCGCCACGGACATCGCGAGCGCCATTCGCTGGCATGGTGGGCAGGCCGCAGCCGCCGCCGACGCCTTCGACGCGCTGTCACGGAACCAGCAAGACAAGCTGGTCGAGTTCGTGCTCAGCCTGTAGCGCGGGCCGATGTCGACGACGACGGCCATTCCGGTGGAGCGCCGCGGGGCGTACCAGACCCCACTGCTGCTGCTCTCGGCCGCAGCGGTGGCGCTGGCGAGCCACGCTCTGCCGGCGTCCCTGGCCGCGCTGCGCAGCACGCTCTTGTTCGTCGGCCTGGGCGGGGTGCTCGCGACCACGACCAAGTATTGGCTCGATAAACGCAGCTCGCGTTTCGCTCTGGCGCTGGTCGCGCTCGTGCTCGTGGCCGCCGCCGTGGGGCGCGTACCGGTCCCGGCCTACGAGGGATTCGTACGCTATCAAGCGACGGTAGAGCTGCTGGTCGGGGTCGGGCTGCTGCGAAAGGTGTCGGCCCGTACCCAGCTCGACGGCGCGCTCGCCGCCTGCACGGCGCGCGTCTCTCCGCGCTTGCGAACGCCGCTTTTGTGCCTGCTTTCGTGCGCGTTGGCGGCTCCGCTCAGCGTGGGCGCGGTCGCGGTGCTGTGCGCCTCGCTCGGCAAAGTGCTCGCGCCCAAGACGACCACCGCCGTCGTCGCGATGCGAACCCTGGGCGCCACCATGTTCGTGCTGCCAACCACGGCTGGGGCCGCCATCGTCAGCGCCTCGCTGCCCGGGCTCGCTCGCGCCGAGGTGATGCGCTTCGGCATGCCGCTCTTTCTCGTGGTGGTCGTGAGCTGCTGCCTTCGCGGACCGCTCGAGGTGCTCGGTCACGACCCCGCTCCGCGAGGAGGCGCTCGCGCTACGCTGTGGCCGCTCGGGCTCTTTTGGCTGCTGGTCGGGCTGTTCCTGACGGTCACGCCCGCCCATGGCACCACCGCCGTGGCGCTGGCCGCGTTCATCACCTTTTTCGCCGAGGCGGCGCGCGAGCAGCGGCCTGGCAGCCAGGTTGTCGACGACGTGCAGGATGCGCTGCGCGGAGCAACGGGCGAGCTCGTGCTGCTGTTTGCGTGCGGCGTCCTGACCGCATTCCTCGCGCGCGCGCCCTTACCCCAAGGGCTGCAGCACGCGCTGCGTTACCCACTGCAGAGCCGCGCAGCAGTCGCGGCTCTGGCATTGTTTCTGCTACCGCTCACGTCCATCGTCGGCGCCCATCCGGTGGTGCTGTTCAGTCTCGCCTTTCCGCTGCTCGACCGGCGAGTGCTGGGCGGCGGCGCGCGAGAGTACGTGCTCTGGGTCAGCATGTTCGCCCTCGCTCAGCTCATTTCTCCGACGTCGACCAGCGCGCGTTTGGCTGCCGCGAGCCTGGGCATCAGCCCCCAGCGCGCGAGCTTCGGCAGCCATGCGCTGTTTGCCGGCGCTCTGGCGCTGGGCATTTGGGCTTATGTCGTCTTTGGCTGAGCTGACTGGCGCGACGGGCGAGGCGCGGTCTTGCCCACGCTCGGGCCCTGGTCTTTGACCAACCACTCGATGGCCATCCGCACGCGTTGCGGCAGCAGCCGGCGAGTGGGGTACACCACGTGCAAATCCACGGGTACGGGGTCACCGAAGTCCGTGCGCAAACGCACCAGGCCCGTGGAATCTTGCGCGACCGCGTCCAGCGGCAAGAGCGCAATGCCGAGCCCCTGCCTGGCCACGTCGGCCGTGCCGCGCGGATCATTCACGGTGAAGCGCACGGGGGGAGAGATCTCCACGACTTCGCCGGTGCGCGCACGAAAACGCCAAACCACGGAGGTCCGCAGCGCCACGCAAGGCTGGCGCGAGAGGAGCTCGCGGTCGACGTCGATTTTACCCGCGAGCGCGCGCTTCACGAAGGCGGGAGCGGCGAACAAACCGAACTCTCCTTGCCACAAGCGCCGCGCCACGAAGTCTGGGTGCACGTAGGGGCCCACCCTGACTCCGAAATCGAAGCCGTCTTGCAGCAGGTCGCGGATGACGTTCGTCGCGTCCAACTCGATCGTGATGTTGGGATGAGCCAGCGAGAACCCCGCGAGCGAGCGGGCGATGCGGGTCGAGCCGGTGTACGCCGGCGCCGTGATGCGAACCACGCCGCTCGGCTCCGGCAAGCGATCGACCGTGCTGGCCAGCGCCTCTTCCAGCCCATCCAGGTGAGGGGCGGCGTGGGCGAGCAGCTGGCGGCCTTCGTCGGTCAGGACCACGTTGCGCGACGTGCGCCGCAGAAGCTGCACCCCCAGCTCGTCCTCCAGCCGGGCCACCGCGCGGCTCACGCTGCTGGTCGGAATTGCCAAGCGCCGCGACGCCGCCACGAAGCTGGCCTGCCGCGCGACGCTCACGAAAATAGAGAGATCATCCAGGCCCCCGGTGCGCCGGGGCGTCGTCCCACTATTGGCATGCCCAATCCCATTCTTAGGAAAGCTGCCTTTCATCGGGACGATCTAGCGTTGCCCCCGGGCCCGTTCCTCTCGACTGAAAAGCACGGAACTCCGAAAAAGGGAGCATCGAAAATGCAAACGAACGAAGAGACGATGTCGATAAACAAGTCGGCGGTGTTGCGCTTCAACAAAGAGGTGATCGAGCGTGGTGACGAGACCAGCTTTCGGGCCCTCATGGCGCCGGAGTTCGTGAACCGCACCGCGCCGCCGGGCGCGCCCAGTGGCGCGGACGGAATGCTGCACACCTTCAACCGCGTGCTGCGTCCCGCGTTCCCCGATCTCCAGGTCGAAATCCACGAGCAGATCGCAGAAGGAGACAAGGTGACGACGCGCAAGACCATCCATGGAACCCACCGCGGCGAGCTCCTCGGTATCCCTGCCACCAATAGGCGCATTTCCATCGACGTGATCGACATCGTACGGCTCGATCGTGGGCGGTACGTCGAGCACTGGGGTTTGAACACCCTCCCCACCGTCCTCGCTTCACTCCGCGAAGCGACCTAGGCCGAACCTATCCGCCGAGCCTCAGCGAGACAAGCATCATTTAATGAGGCAAAACGCACCGCGAGCGAGCAGGGCCCCGAGGTTCGCCGCGGTGCTGGCCGTAGTAGAGAAACGATCTTCGCGCCGAGCTACTTTGCTTTGGCGACGAACGACACGACGACCGGCGCGCTGCTGGCAACTTTGCCCTTCAAGTTGCTGGAGATGGCTTCGCTCAGCTTCTTCACCAGCTTGCCGGCGGCGTCGCGCGGGTGAACCTCGAACTCTTCGAGCGGCACCACGAACGGCTCCACCGTCTTCACTTGCACCGCGTCCAGCTTGTCGCCCGTGTACTTGAAGACGAGCTCCACCTTCGCGCTCTTCGCCGCCTTGCGGCCGTGCAAGCGGAAGTCGCCGCTCACGTCGGCGGTGACTTTGCGCTCGGGCCCCGTGAGCTTGGTCACGTCCGTAGCGCTCAAGTTCTCGAGCCTCGAAATCTTCAGCTCGGCCCAGCGATTCAGCTCGGCCTGAGCGGCCGTCACTTCGCCTTCTTTGGCGTCCAGCTCCAGCCAGCCGCGCGCGTGCTCGTTCTGCAGGTCGCTCTTCTTGCGCTCACCGTAGGCGCCCTTTTCGTCGCCGCGCTTCTGTTGGTACAGGGTGAGCAGCTTCAAATCGGCCTTCACCAGCGCGGTCGATTTCGCCAAATCGGTCGGATCGATGTACAGCTCGCCCTGCAGCGATCGGGGCGCGTCGCCGTCGATTTTCTCCAGCGGCGAGTCCATCAAGAACGTGAAGCTGCTGCTAGCGGGATCCACCTCGAACGCCAACGCGCTCGGAGCCTTGGGCATCGCCGCTTCCAGGGCCGAGGCGGTAGGCGCGAGCTGGTGCTCCGGGGCTTTGTCCTTGCTGCAGCCCAGCGTCGCGCACAAGGCGGCCACGCTCGCCAGCATCGTCCGGTTCCGTTGCATCAGGTTCTCCCTCGCTAGCCGCGGCGCGGCGTTACTAACTCGCCAGCTGTACGGCACCTGTGGCGATCGGTTTCAACGCGCGCGCCGTTTGCGCCTCCCCCGCCGAGCAGCAGCACTCACACCGAGCAGCAGCACTCACGCGGCTGCCAACTCACGCGCCTGCTAGTTGAGGTCCTCGAAGTTGTCTTTGGGCTCCGCCTTGTCGCCGCCCGAAGAGAGCAAGAACAAGAACGGGATGACGCCCATCGCACCTAGGAGAGTTCCAACGATTTTGGCTAGCGTGACGAGCCCGGGTTCGACCATGACGGCGCCACGATAGTCGCGCTCGAACGGGTCGCAAGCCCCGAAAACAGGCCCCTGGGCCGACCTGAACGGTTGTTCCGTAAGAGCCGCCCGCCGACGGAGCCTCTGCTCCTGCCGCGGCGCTGGCAGGACTCTTGCTGAGAGGCCCCTTCGGCATGGCTTTTAGCTCTCCCCCCAACTCCGGCCCCACCGTCCGGCTGCCGCGCATTTTGCTCGTGGACGACGACCCCATCGTGCTCCGCGCGCTGCGCCGCTTGCTGCTAGGTGCCCGCCCGAGCTGGGAAATCGACCTGGCCGAGAGCGGCGACGCCGCCCTCTCCCTGCTCGAGTCCAAAACGTACGACGCCATTGTCACGGACCTACACATGCCGGTCGTCGACGGCGTCACCCTGCTCCGCCGACTCAAGACGGAACAGCCAAACGTCATGAGAGTGATCCACTCGTCTCACGTTGAGTCGCTACCCCCCGAGCTAGCGCAAGAGCTCGCCCACGCCACCTTCAGCAAGCCAGGCCGTCCCGACGAGCTCATGGACGTGCTCGAATGGGTGCTCGCCCTTCGCCGCAAACAACTGCGCGACTCCGTCGGCTACTGAGCGGGGCGCGCGTCACTTCGCATGCCCGCGAATCTCGAGGGTTGGAGTGCCGCGCTGACGCCCGAGAGCGAGTGGGACGAGAGATGCTGCCGGCGGACTGACTGCTCAACGGACGCTGATTGCCGAGACGGCGAGAGCTGTGTGGCTGCCGGGACCTACACATTTTGGGATTGCTGGCCCACGGCCGGCAATACGTGCGACTGCGGTGGCACGCGCGGGGGGAGGGACAGAATGGTTTGCTTGCGACCCTAAGGAGCCGAACCCTGGCGGGTCGTCACAATAGCTTGGCGATGGTGACGAGCTGCATGTTGCTGGTGCCCTCGTAGATCTTGCCGATCTTGGCGTCGCGGTAGAACTTTTCTGCCGGGTATTCTTTGGTGAAGCCGACGCCGCCGTAGAACTCGACGCACTGGCTGGCCGTGCGCTCGGCCACTTCGGACGCGAACAGCTTGGCCATGGCCGCTTCTTTGACGAACGGCTGCTGGGCGTCTTTCAACCGCGCCGCGTTGTAGACCATCAAACGCGCGGCCTCGATTTCCATGGCGACGCGGGCGTACAAGAACTGCATGCCTTGAAACTCGGCGATGGCTTTGCCGAATTGCACGCGCTCACGCATGTACGGCAGCGCGCCATCGAAGGCACCCTGAGCCAACCCCAGCATTTGCGCACCGATGCCGATGCGACCCTCGTTCAACGCCTCGATGGCGATTTTGTAGCCGCGGCCGACTTCGCCCAGCACGTTTTCCGTCGGCACTTCGACGTTGTCGAACACGAGCTCGCACGTGCTGGAGGCGCGGATACCCAGCTTGTGCTCTTTCTTGCCGACGGCAAAGCCCGGTGAGCTCTTCTCGACCAAGAACGCGGTGATGCCCTTGTAGCCGAGGGAAGGATCCACGTTGGCGAAGACCACGAACAGCGAGCTCTCGGCCGCGTTGGTGATCCACAGCTTGCGCCCGTTCAGCACGTAGCGGTCGCCCTTCTTTTCGGCGCGCAGCTTGAGCGCAAACGCGTCCGAGCCCGACGAAGCCTCGCTCAGCGCGTACGAGCCGACCCACTCGCTGGCCATTTTCGGTAGGTAGCGTGCTTTCTGCTCGTCGTTGGCCCAGCGCAACAGCGCGTTGATCACGAGCGTGTTCTGTACGTCGACCAGCACCGACACGCTCGGATCGACGCGCGCCAGGGCCTCGACGGCCAAGATGGCGTTGAAGAAGCTGGAGCCGGAGCCGCCGTAGCGCTCCGGAATTTCGACGCCCATCACCCCGAGCTCGAACAGCGCGGGCAACAGGCTCGGATCGAGCGAAGCCTGCTCATCCATCTCGGCGACTTTGGGCCCAATGCGCTGCTTGGCAAAGTCGAGCACCGTGTCGAAAAACAGCTGTTCGTCTTCGGAAATGCGAGTGAGTGGGGTCACGGTGTCTCCTCACCCGCGAGTCTTTCTGATTGGCGTGGGGGTGGCAAGCACCGGGCGCGCGCGCGCCGCGGACCTTCCGAGCCGGGGCCGGCTCGAGTGGCACACGTAGCCGCCGCAAGCGCAAAATGGCGGCGGCGCACGGCGCTAGCGGCGCATCGCGCGCTCTAGGTTCTGGCGCGCTGCGGCGTAGCGCGGCTCGAGCTTCAGCGCTCGAGCGTACTCCACGCGCGCGCGAATCAGTTGGCCGTCGAGCTCGTAGGCCACTCCCAAGTTGTTGTGAGCGCGCGGATTGTGCGGGGCCGAGCGCACGGTGCTTTGCCACAGCAAGACTTCACTCTCGTACTCCAAGTTACGCCGCACGCTGAGCACGGCCAGCAGCGCGGCCAGCGGCCAGAGCCAGCGCTTCCACCCGCCGAGCAGCGCGCCAAGGGCCAAGGCCAGGCCCACGTTGGCAAGATACGCATGGCGCTCGTTGATGACGTCGACGCGCGGCAGCAGCACGTGCACCAGCAAGAGCTGTCCGACGAACAGCAGCAGGCCAAACAGCACGAGCGGCCGCGCTCGCGCGCGCAGCACGGCCCAGCCCAGCCCCACCGCGAGCACCACCGCCGCTACAGACACCGAGCCGGCGGAAGGCGGCGCCAACCACAGCCCCGGATCGATGCACGGACCGTCCCAAAGCACGAGCCGGCGGACGACGTACGCGACGCCGCCCAGCTGGTAGCGCAGCGCCTCCACGAACGGGCGCTGCCCGAGCGCGTTGTACAGCAGCTGAAAATAGCGAGGATGCATGACCACGGCGACCGCCGCGGCCAGCCACACCGCGAACCACGGCCCCAGTCGCCGCAGCGCCACGCGTAGCCGTGTTTTCTCGACGGTCATTTCCCACGCCAGCAGGAGCAGCAGCAGCAGCGCGCTCGTTTCTTTCGTAGCCATCGCCAAGACGAAGCCCAGCGGCGCCAGCAGCCACCGGTAGAGCCTCTGCCCGCTGCGCGCGCCCGTGACGTACCAAGCCAAAGCCAGCAGCAAAAAGCAGGTCGAGAGCGAGGCCGAGCGCCCGGTGACGTAGGTCACGGCCTCGGTTTGGATTGGGTGTAGCGCGAACCACGTTCCAGCAACGACGCCGCCCGGCAGGAGCTCGGCGAAAGGCCAGCGCAGGTCGCGCCGCTGGGCGGCCGTGTACAGCCGCATCACGAGCTCGACGTTCAGCAGGTGGACCAGCAGGTTGAAGGCGTGGAAGGGCCAGCTCTTGCCGTCGCCCAACGCCCACGACAGCGCGTAGCTGAGCTTGAGCAGCGGGCGCAGGCTGTGGCCGAGCGCCGCGAACGTCGCCTGCAGAGAGTGCACCGAGAGCTCGCGCACGATCGCGCCGCGATCATCGAACTGAAACGGAGTGTCGAGGGTGATCGCGTACACGGCGACGGTGAGGCCGACCAGCGCGAGCCGTACCCGCCGTGCCGCCGACGCCGAGAGCTGCGAGCCCACGGGCGGCTAGCGCTGCGCGCCGTGCAAGAAGCGCTCGGCCAGCATCTTCAGGCGATCCATGAAGCCTTTTGGCGCGGGCTGCGGCGGCGGAGACGCCGAGTGCTGGAGCGGCAGTGGCTCCCAGGTGCACTCCATTTCCGGATTCGCCGGATCGCTGGCTCGCAAGTCGCTCAGCCGGTCGCTCAATAGGTCGTTGCCCACCGCGTGCGCCAGCACCTCGGACTCGGACAAGAGCAGCGCGTTGCTGATATCGCAGAAATGCTGCGGCAACTTGCCGACTAAGCAACCGACGCCGACACCGATCATGTAGTCGATACCCACGAGGTTGACGGCCACGTGGGTGCGCTCGTGCGCAATGGTGGCGTCGACGATGTCGCGGCAGACGTGGCTGCAGAAACAGTCGTCCAGCTCCGCGCCGCCGTCCAAGATGGAAGGGCCGGCAATTTTTCCCGGATCGAGCGTGGTGCAGCTCGAGAGCGGCGTCAGTACGCGGCCGTCGCCCTGGAAATTTTGGGCGAACAAGGCGCGCGCCTCGTCGAACGTCTTGGCGCTACCGTTGACCGCGATGTCGTTGCGCGTCGTCTCCCAAGCTTGCAGCGCTGTCCGCTGATTTTGCAGGAAAACTTCCATGTACGGCGCGTCTGCGCACGTGCATTCGGCGGAAGCCTCTTGGCAGTCTCCTCCGGGGATCATCTTGGCGTCCGCGCGCGCGGCGCTGAACGCGCACGCCAGCAACAACACCAAGCCGAGCCGCGTGGCCCGCGCGTTCACGGCGCACCTCCCGCCGTCAAGTCGAGCACGACCTCTTCGCTCGGCCAACCATCGGGGGGGAAGGTGTCGGTGTAGGGCTCGTACGTGGTGCTCACCGAGGCCAGCAGGGTGCCGTTGAGGTGCGTCGACACACGAGTGAGCACCCCGTCCTCGAGCGTGAAGATGCCGGACATACTGGCCAGCTGGTACGTGCGCACGTCGTCACCCGCCGCCGGAGCGGCCGTCTTGACCAAGTAGTAACTCTCGCTGCCTTGCACGAACGCGTACAGCCAGAGCTGGTCGTCTTTGAACGTCGTGTATATCTCGGCCTCGGCGTCGGTTTCCCACACCGGGTACACGTCGGGAATTTTTACCTGGCCCTGCGTGGGGAGGCCGCCATTGGCCGAATCGAACGCCAAAATCTCGGATTTTGTCTGTTTCCAGATCGAGCTCGAGGTGCCGGTGGGCCCGCTATCGGCGCCGGCGCCGTTGCGTCCGCCTCGGGGCCCTTCTTCCGGGCTACCGCCCTGCCCCTGGTTGCCGGCGCCGCCCAGCTCGGCATCGCCACCAGCTCCGGGCAGCGCTTTCGACGAATTGTTGTTACCGCAGGCTACGACCAAGCTCAACGCGCACGCTGCGAGCGCGGCGGCGCGCGCAGGACGAGACCAGGCTGACATGATGCCGCACGAGTAACTCGTCCCTCGCCGCACGTCACTGAATTTCCCTGCCGCCGTGGCGCGGCCGCAGCTCACGGGCCACATTTCCGAAGCTCCCCGCGCGGGCGCTTACGAGCCACCGGCGGGCGAGACCTGAGCTAGGCTCGCGCCCCCGTGCGCTTGGTTTCGGCTCTCACGCGGCTCGCGTTAACCGTAAGCTTGCTGCTTCGGGCTCAAGGTGCGCGCGCGGCCGAGCCGGCCGAGAACGAGCACCCGCCAGCGAAACGCGCCGTGCCCAACTACGACGGGCGCGGCGGGGCGCCCGAGCCGCCCGCGCGCAAGCTTTTGTGGCTGCCCCGCGCGCTGCTGTTTCCGGCGTACGTGGTGAGCGAGTACCTGGTGCGAAGACCGCTCGAGGCGGGCATCGGCTACGCGGAGAGATCGGGGTGGCCGGGCGCCGTCTCCGATTTCTTGGCGTTGAACGAGACGCACCCGGCCGGCGTAGTGCCCTTCATGCTCGTCGACTTCGGCTTCGAGCCGAGCGCCGGCTTGTACGCCTATTGGGACGACGTGGGCATGAAGGGCCACCAGGTGCGCTTTCGCGGCTCGACCTGGGGCCCGCATTGGTTGTCCGGTACCCTGAAAGAGCGCTTCGTCTTCGAAGATTTCGAGTTTTCGCTCAAAGGTAAGCTCGCTCGCCGCCCCGACTTCACATTTTACGGCGTCGGCCCCGACACGCGCGAGGCGGATCTGGTGCGCTACCAGGGCAAGACCGCCTACGCTCACGCGCAAACCAGCCTGATTTTCAGCGAGCACAACCTGCTCGAGACGACGCTCGGCTACCGCGGCGCCTCGTTCGGCCACAGCGACTACGACGAGGCCGATCGCGGCCGCCCGGGCTACGAGCCCTCGCTCGACGAAGCCGTGGCGGCCGGCGAGCTGCCCGAGCCGGATGGCTACCGCGACGGCTACCGCGCCGCCTTCGCCGGGGCGCGCCTGGTGCTCGACTCGCGCGGCAAGTCGCGTTCGCGAAATGGGCTGCGGCTCGACGCTTCAGTGGAACAAAGCGTCGATCTCGCCAATCGGCCCAGCTCTGGCTGGCTTCGCTACGGCGGCACGGCGGGCGCCTTCGTCGACTTGATGCAAGGCGGACGGTTCTTGAGCCTGTCCGTCACCGCCGTGCTGGTCGACCCCATCGGCGACCGCCCGGTGCCGTTCACGCAGCTGGCCGACCTGGGCGGTGGGCGCACCATGCCGGGTTTGCGCTTCGGGCGGCTCGCCGATCGGAGCTCGGCCGTGGTCGACCTGCGCTACACCTGGCCCATCTGGCTCAGCTTTCGAGGCTCGCTCCAGGCAGGCGTCGGCAACGTGTTCGGCCCCCAATTCGCGGGCATTCGCCCCGGTCGCGCCCGGCTCTCGACCGCCCTCGGCCTCGAGACCAGCGGCTCTCGGGACAGTATCTTCCAGATCCTCGTCGGCTTCGGCACCGAAACCTTCGAGAGCGGCGCCGAGCTCGACTCCATCCGCTTCGTGGTGGGAGTGCGCGACGGCTTTTAGGTAGTAAGCTCCGGCCCGCTCATGTCGGGCAATAGCTTCGGTCAAGCCTTCCGTATCACCACCGCGGGCGAATCGCACGGTCCCGGCAACGTCGTCATCATCGACGGTTGCCCGTCCGGCATCGCGCTCTCCGTCGACGATCTGCGCGTCGACTTGGGGCGGCGCAAGCCTGGTCAGAGCCACATCGTCACGCAACGCAAAGAGGCGGACGAGCCAGAAATCTTGGCCGGCGTCTTCGACGGTCGCACCACCGGCACCAGCATCGCCATCTTGGTGCGCAACGAAGACCAGAAGAGCAAAGACTACTCGAACATCCAGGACAAGTACCGCCCCGGCCACGCCGACTACACCTACGATCAGAAGTACGGCTTCCGCGACTACCGCGGCGGAGGTCGCAGCAGCGCGCGAGAGACCGTGTCGCGCGTGGCGGCCGGCGTCGTGGCCAAGAAGCTCATCGCGCAGGCGTTCGGCGGTAAAGTCGTGGGCTACGTCTCACAAGTCGGCTCCATCGTGGCCAACGTGGCCGATCCGGCAGCCGTGACGCTCGAGCAGGTCGAGACGCTCCCCGACGGCTCGCCCAATATCGTGCGCTGCCCGGTGCCGGCGCGCGCGGCCGAAATGGTGCAGCTCATCGAAGAGGTGCGGAAGGCGCAAGACTCCGTGGGCGGCGTCAGCGAAATGGTCGCCACCGGCGTGCCCGCCGGCTTGGGCGAGCCGGTCTTCGACAAGCTCAAGGCCGACTTGGCCAAGGCGCTGTTCAGCGTGCCGGCGGTGGTCGGGGTCGAGTACGGCGCCGGCTTTCGCGTGGCCGCCATGCGCGGCAGCGAGCACAACGACCTATTCACGGCCGAAAAAACCGCCGGCGCCCCCAAGGTGAGCACCGTCACCAACCGCCACGGCGGCATGCTCGGCGGCATCTCCAGCGGCATGCCCATCGTGGTCCGCGCCGCCATCAAGCCCACCAGCAGCCTGCCGCTCGAGCAGGCGACTGTCACCCAAGAGGGTGAAGCCACGACCATCCGCACCAAGGGCCGGCACGACCCGTGCCTGTTGCCGCGCTTCGTGCCCATCGGCGAAGCCATGGTCGCCATCGTGCTCGCGGATCACTACTTACGGCAGCGCGGCCAGCGCGGAGATTGGGGCGGCTGAGGTGGCCAAAAAAGACATCTTCAGGGGCACCACGGCCCTCGTGACCGGCGCGTCTTCGGGCCTGGGCGAAGAGTTCGCCCGCGAGCTGGCCCGCCGCCACACCAACTTGGTGCTCACGGCTCGCTCCAAAGACAAGCTCGAGCGGCTCGCGGCGGACCTGGCGCGCGTGAACGGCGTGACCGCCCACGCAATCGTCCAAGATTTGTCCGAGCCGGACGGCGCGTTGACGCTGGCCAAAGAGCTGAAAGCGCGCGGCATCACCGTCGATCACCTGATCAACAACGCCGGCTTCGGCACCGCCGGCCGCTTCGAAGGCCTGGACGTGGAGCGCGAAGCGCGCATGGTGCGGGTGAACTGCGAGAGCGTCGTCGTGCTGAGCCGCGCGCTCCTGCGCGGCATGCTCGATCGCAAGCGCGGCGGCATCATCAACGTGGCCAGCACCTCCGCACATCAGCCCACGCCGTTCATGTCGACTTACGGCGCCAGCAAAGCGTTCGTGCTCAGCTTCACCTTGGCCTTGGCCGAAGAGCTGCGCGGCAGCGGCGTGCACGCGCTCGCGCTCTGCCCCGGCCCCGTCCCCACCGGTTTCCAAGCCGCCGCCAGCGTGCCGCAAGGCGCCGTGGTCGGCTTCGCCAGCCTCGACGCTCACACCGTGGTCGAGCGCGCCCTCGACGCCTACGCTCACCGCGTCGTCCTCAAGACTCCCGGGCTCGTCAACAGCGCACAAACGCTCGCCTCCAAGCTGCTCCCGCGCGCGCTGATCGTCCGCGCCGCCCGCCTCACCATGACCCGCCTCGGCCGCATCGCCACGTAACCTCTTCTCTCCCTGGGCTGCCCAACCGCAGCCCGCTCGCAGAAGCTTCCGTAGTCGGCCCCTGGCCACTCACCGAGCTAACTTTTCAGAACCGGAAGGCCGCTTCTCGCGAAAGAGTCAGTTCGCTACCGAACTGACTTTTCAGAACCGGAAGGCTCTTCTCGTCGAAAGAGTCAGTTCGCTACCGAACTGACTTTTCAGAACCGGAAGGCTCTTCTCGACGGAGAGAGCTCAGAGGAGGAGGTGATGAATCTCGAGCGGTTCCGAACTGACCTTGAATTTGAAAGGGGTTATCGCGCGGGCAAAGTGAGTTCGGTTCCGAACTGTCGCCCGCGCGCGGCGCGATATAGTCGCCGCATGTCCGGTTTCCGTCGCCCCTCCCGCTCCGCCATGGCGTGCCCGTCGACCCTCGCCTCCCGATCGACCGTCGCGCCCTCGGGGGCCATCGCGTCATGGTCTGTCCTCGCGTCCGCGCCTGCTCTCGCCTCGACCTTCGCGGCGCTCGTGCTCACGCTGGGTTGCGGGGCTTCGTCGCGTGCGCCGGCGGTGGTGGAGAAGCCGGCGCCGAGCGCGTTGGCGAGCGCCACAGAGCCGTCGGGCGCGGGCAAGCCGGTGTTCCAGAATCTCGGCGGCATGTGGCTACCGGCGCAGATACCTTCGAGAGCGAAAGAGCTGAAGCAGCTCGGGTTGACGATCGATCCTTCGCTGCTGGCCGATCCGAAATCGAGCCTGCTGAGCGCGATCGTGAACTTGAACGGCTGCTCGGCGTCGTTCGTTTCGAAAGACGGGTTGGTCGTCACCAACCACCATTGCGCGACGGGCGCGCTGCAGAAAAACTCGACGCCGACCGAGAATTTGCTCAAGACGGGCATGCTCGCCAAGACCCGCGCCGAAGAGCGTTCGAGCGGGCCTTCTTCGCGGCTGAGCGTGCTCTCGAAGATGACCGAGGTGACCGAGCGCGTCCGCCCCGAGCTGCTGAAGGTCACCGACGATCGCGAGCGCACCCGCACGCTGGAGCGTCTGCAGAAAGAGATGGTTGCTGCCTGCGAGCAGGGCCGGCCCGGGGTGCGCTGTGGCTTCGTCAGCTTGTACGAGGGTTTGCGCTATTTTTCCGTAGAGACGCTGGAGCTCCGCGACGTGCGCATCGTGTACGCGCCGGCGGCGGCAATCGGGAACTTTGGCGGTGAAATCGACAATTGGCGCTGGCCCCGCCAAACCGGCGACGTGACGTTCTTCCGCGCGTACGTGGGCAAAGACGGGCTGCCCGCCGACTATTCGCCCGACAACGTACCCTACCAGCCGGCCTCGTTCCTGAAGCTCGCCTCCACGCCGCTCAGCGCGGGAGATTTGGTGATCGTCACTGGCTACCCGGGCCACACCTCGCGGCTCACGCCCGCGGCCGAGATGCGGCAGATTCAGAGCGTCGTCTACCCCGAGCAGCAAGCCATGTTCGACGCCTACCTGGCCATGCTGGCCGAGCTGGGCAAAGACGATCCCGACGTCGCCATCAAGGCCACAGGGCGGCGCCGCGGCTTCGACAACTATCGCACCAAGCACCAGGGTGAGCTGGAGGGCATGCAGCGCGCGCACCTGCTCGAGAAGAAGCAGAGCGAAGAGCAAGCCTTGCGCGCTTTCATCGCCGCCGACAGCGCCCGCAGCCAACGCTTCGGCAGCGTCTTCGGTGATATCGACGCGGTGATCGCCGAGCAAGAAAAGACGCGCGAGGCCGACACCGCGCTCGAGCGAGAATTTCTGCTGCCGCGGCTGATTTTTGCGGCTTATCGCATCGCCCGCATGGCGGAAGAGCGGGCAAAACCCGACGCCGAGCGCGACCCCGGCTACCAAGAACGCAACGTACCGCGCTTGAAGGACGAGCTGAGGTCGCTGCCACAGAGCTTTCACCCCAAGCTCGACCGCGCTTTCTTGAAGCTGGCCTTGGAGCGAGATCGCGCGCGCGACGCGCAGCACCGCACGCCTGCCCTCGAGCTCATCGCGGGCAAGGCGCCCACCGACGCCGCCATCGCCGGCGCGATCGCCAAGCTGTACGACAAGACGAAGCTGGACGACGAGAAGCTCCGCCTCGAGCTGTTCGACAAGGCCACACCGGCCAAGCTCGCCCAGCACCCCGATCCGATCGTGCGCCTGATGACCAAGCTGTATCCGCACCTGCGCGGCGTGGACGAGCGACGCAAGCGCCTCGAAGGCAAGCTCTTGCTGGTCGAGCCGCGCTACTTGGAGGCGCTGTTGGCGTTCAAGGGCGAAGCCGTGGCGCCCGACGCCAACGGCACGCTGCGCGTTGCCTACGGCACCGTGCAAAAAGCGCCGCCCGGCACCCCCGGCAGCGACCTGGGCGCCTTCACCAGCGTGGCGCAAATCGTCGCCAAAACGACGGGAAAAGAACCCTTCGATACCCCGCAAAATCTGCTTTCGGCGGCCAAGCTGAGCCCCCGCTCACGCTTCGCCGACAAGTCGCTCGGCGACGTGCCGGTCGATTTCTTGAGCGACGTGCCAATCACGAACGGCAACTCCGGCTCGGCAACGTTGAACGCCCACGGCGAGCTGGTGGGTCTGGCGTTCGATGGCACGTACGAGTCCGTTGCCGCTGATTGGGTCTTCAGCAGTACGACTCGCAGCATTCACGTCGACTTGCGTTACGTGCTGTTCCTACTGGAAGAGGTCGAGCACGCGCAGGACTTGCTGAGGGAGCTCGGTGTCCCCGTTGCAGCGCCGCGCAATCCGTGAGATTCCTGAGAGATGGCAAAGTCGGTGTGGGTGCTAGGGGTAGCGTGTGCGTTGAGTGTCGGAGCGGTGCCAGCAGCGCACGCGCAAGGGAACGACAGCGCGGAAGCGGCCGTCAAAGACGCGGCGCCGCCCGAAGGCGCGGCCGCGCCGGGGCCACGCCTTCCATGGCAACCAGGCCCCAAGCCGCTCGATCTGGGGCACGGCGTCAAGCTCGACCTGCCCGAGGGCTACGCGTTCTTGGCTCAACCCGACGCGGGCAAGCTGATGGAGAAGATGGGTAACCTCCACAACGACGACATGCTGGGTCTAGTCGTCTCGGAAGACGACGATGCCGAGTTCGTCGTCACCATCGACTTCGAGGACGCCGGCCACATCAAAGACGACGAGTCGCTCGACGGCGAAGAGTTGCTCGATTCGATTCGCGAAGGTGAAGAAGAGTACAACGAAGAGCGCAAGAAGCTGGGCTTCAGCGCCATTCACGCCGCCGGCTGGGACGAACAGCCCCACTACGACAAGCAGAAGCACCAACTGATCTGGGGCTTGAGGGTCGAGGCGTCGGATGGCGGCTCCATCAACTACAACACGCGCATCTTGGGGCGCACCGGCTTCGTGTCGCTCAACTTGCTCACCGACAAGCAGCACCTGGCCGAGTACAAGCCGGCCGGCGCGCTCTTGCTGTCGAAGACGACCTTCGAGCCCGGCAAGCGCTACGAAGACTTCAACGCCTCGACCGACAAGGTGGCCGAATACGGCTTGACGGGGCTCGTGCTGGGCGGCGCCGGCGTGGGCCTCGCCAAGGCGGCAAAGATTGGGCTGCTCGCCAAATTCGGCAAGGGGCTCATCGCCTTGCTCATCGCGGGTAAGAAGGCCATCGTTGCAGCAGTCATCGCGGCCGGCGCGGCCCTGAAGTCGCTGTTCAAGAAGAAGAAAGATGCAACCGTCTGAGCGTGACACGGGTTACGGAACGCGTGAGCCGGCACTAGCCACGGCCGGCGGCGCGCCGCCCCGGCGAGGCTCCACCGGCGCGCTGGGCATCGGCGCGCTGCTGCTGGGGATTTTGGCCAAGGGCAAAGGGCTCTTGGTCATGCTCAAGGCGTTGCCCTTCGCCAAGGTGCTGCTCACGGGCGGCAGCATGGCGCTCTCGGTCGCGCTGTACGCCTGGCAGGCCGGCTTCGCCTTCGCGCTCGGCCTGGTGCTGATGATCTTCATCCACGAGCTGGGCCACGGCGTGGCCATGAAGCGGGCCGGGGTAGAGGCGGGCTGGCCGGTGTTCATCCCCTTCTTCGGCGCGATGATCGCCATGAAGGGTCGACCCACGCATCCGCGCGTGGAAGCCGACATCGCCTACGGTGGGCCGGTCGCAGGCACGGGCGCCGCGCTGGTGTGCGCGGCGCTGGGGCTCTGGCTACACAGCCAGTTCTTCTTGATGCTGGCCTACACGGGCTTCTTTTTGAACCTGTTCAACCTGACGCCGCTCGGCTTCTTGGACGGCGGGCGCATTGCCCGCGTGCTCTCACGCAAGGCGTCCATCATCGGCGCCGTGATCATGGGCGGGCTGTGCTTGGTCAGCGGCTCGCCGTCGCTCGTGCTCATCACGATCATGGCGGGTATGCAGGCGTTTCGGCGCGACAACAGCGACTTGGAGCTGGTCACGCCCGAAGATCGCAAGGTCTGGGCGGTGCGCTACTTCGGCCTGTGCGTGTTCTTGGGCGTGGCGCTCTACCTAACCACGCTCATCACTCACGCGCGCCACTTCTGAGGTTATTTCTCGCGCCCGCTGCCGAAGAGCGGGCCAATGCTCACGACGTCGGCCAGCGCCTGGAGCTCGGGCACCGACGAAGCTTCCACCACCGCCGGCTGCGGCAAGGCGAACGGCTTTTTGTGCGCGACGACCAAGTCCCAAAAGCTGAACGCCATGGCCAGCGCGATGTCCATCTCGCGCGTCTCGCGCGAGGGCTCGAGCCCGGCCCCCGGCAAGCACTGCGCGGCGATGGGGCAAGCGGCCAACATGTGCAAAATGCCCGAAGAAAACCCGGAGCCCGCGTAGGCCAGGCACACCGGCACGCCCATGGCCTGCATGTCTTGAATGGCGTACGGAATCTTCTCGTCAACCGTGCCGAGGGTGTCTTGGTACTTGCACTCGATGGCCAGCACGGTCGACGTCGCTTCGCGGAGCACCAAGATGTCGACGTGGCGGTTCTTGCCGATGATCGTCTTCCCCATCGAAACTTCGCGGTACACGGTCAGGCCGCGCGCGCCGAAGTTCTTCAAAATGTAAGACGCGACCAGGTCTGCGTATTCTTTGCCGCTGAGCGCCATGGCCTTAACCGAGCGCCAAGCGCTGTTGAATCGGCTCCGGGTGCGCGGGCCGCGCAATGACCGAACCTTCCACGCCGCCCACCGCCAGCAGCCGTTGGCGCGCCAGCTGGAGTGAGTCCGGCGAGACGTCGTTGCCGGCAAAGCGCCGCCCGAGCTTGAGCGCCGCCACGCCGCTCGAGCCCGAGCCCATGAACGGATCGACCAGCAAATCACCCGCGACGCTGCTCTGGCCGAGCAAGATTTCGCTCAAAGCGCTGGGCTTTTCCGCGGGGTAGCCGCCGCGGATACGTGGCACCGGCAGCACATCGGCGATGCCGAGATCGGCAAGGCGCCGCTTGCCCTTCTCGAAGAAGAGCACGAACTCGTAACGCGCCCGGTAGTGGTAGCCCATGCCGATCGAGCATTTGTCCCAGACGAGCGGCTTCCAAAACTTGAAGCCCGCCTGCTCGGCCAGCGGCTTGGCGATGAAGGCCGTCTCGGGATCGCACATCAGGTAGAAGTGCGTGTCGCGCTTGAGCACTCGGTACACTTCTGCGAACAGCTCGCCGAAGCGCACGTTGGGGAATATCGAGAACCAGGTGTTGCTGGAGCCCGCGCTGACCTTGAGCCGCGTGGTCGTGCCGACCGCGCGGTGCTTCTCGAGCGATTCGTACGCCGGATCGGTCACGATGATGTCGACCGACTCCGACGGGAGCGTGCGCAGAAACGCGACCGCGTCCAGCTGCGCAAGCTCGAAATGGCTCGGTGACGACACGGATCCGTATCTATCACCGCGCGGCCCGGGATTCTACGGCGAGCGCCCGCGCGATCCTCGCAGGCGGACAGGAAATGTCCGCCCGCAGTCCGCCGCCAAGCGCGCTCGATGAGCCGCCTTTCGCGACTTGCACGGCCTTGATTTGCGCGGCGCGCTCGTGCTCTAAGCTGCGCTTCAAATTCGGAGCTTGCGAATGAGAAACGGAACGGGTCTGGCTTGGGGCGCGCTGGCGGTGTTGGTGTTCGGGGCAACGGCGCAAGCCGCGCCCAGAGCGACGACGCCCGCAACCGGGACGGGTGGCGCGTCGATGGCGGCGCCGAGCGCCAATCCGTCGACGGCTGCGCCCGTCGCTGGCGCTCCCACCAGCCCCGACCCGTCCGCGCCGGCCACGCCTACCGGAGGCGCTGCTCCCGATGCCGCTCCCCCCGAAGGCGCTGCCCCCGATGCCGCCGCGGCCTCTGAAGCGCCGCCGACTCCGGCCGTCGCTGAAGAAGACCCGGAGGAAGAGCGGGCGCGAGCCGAACGCAAGAAGCGAAAGCGCAAGCGGCAGCGGCAGCTCGACGCGGAAGAAGCGGACGAGGAAGACGACGAGGACGAAGGCCGCCCAGCCAGGCGCGCCCCTATGGATTTTCAGCCTCCTACGGCCCCGCCTGTCGTAGAGGCCCCGCGCTGGAACCTGATCGACTCGCACTTCGTGCTCAGCATCGAACGCGCCACCAACCTGCTCAGCTGGAGCACGACGGAAGCCAGTTCCGTCACCACCACCGCCCTCGACGGCTTTCCGGTGACGACGACCACGGACGTCGAGCAGTCGGGCACCGACCTGTCGTTCCTCGGCTCGGGCGGCGTTTCGTCGAATCCCTTCGGCGTACCGCGCATCGCCTTCGACGGCATGTTCGCCAACGGCTTCACGCTGGGCGGCTCGCTCAGTTACCTGGTAACGAGCGGCAAGCGCGAGTCGAAGAGCGGAGGAACGACGCTCAGCACCGAAGACCCGACCACCAGCCTCTTTTTGCTGGCCCCGCGCATCGGGGTGATGCTCCCCGCTTCATCGATGGTGAGCGTGTGGCTGCGCGCTGGCATCACCCGCGTCTCCGCGTCGACCGAGCTCTTGCGATTCGACGCGCAGACGGGAGAGACGCTCGGCGGCAAGGTCACCGCCACCACCACCTTGGTCGACTTGAGCTTGGATCCACAGCTGGTGATCTGCCCGGTACCGCACGTTGGCATCACGCTGGGCGTGGCCCTGGACATCGGTGTCAGCGGCGACGTCGCGATGTCCGGATCTTCGACGACACGAGACGTGAAGACGTCGTCGTATGGCGTCACGGGCGGATTGGCCGCCATCTTCTGAAGGCGGGCTCAGGCGCCCAGCGCGGCCCACAGCTCGGCGAACCGTCCAGAGAACGCGGCCACGAGCCTGGGCTCGCTGCTCACGATCAGATTTTCTTCGTTGAAGGCGCTGGCGCTGCGCGTCCAGTTGTAGCTGCCGTTGAGTAGCGTCGCGCCGTCCACGATCACGAATTTGTGATGCATGTGGTGCTCGGTTTCGTCCACCTTCAAGGCGATGCCGGCGCCGCGCAAGCGCCCGATGTCGGAGCCGCCGTCGTACTGCTTGTCGTTGTCGGTGATGATCCGCACCCTCACCCTCCGGGCGCGCGCCTCGAGAATGGCCCGCGCGATGCGATCGTCGGTGATGGTGAAGACGCAAATGTCGAGCGTGCTGCGCGCGCGACCGAGGTGGCCCAAGATGGCGCCCAAGCACGCTTCTCCCGGGCTGAAGTACGCGCGCGAAGCGCTCGTCGCGACCGGCGCGCTCGAATGGGCGAGCAACTTGACCAAGTCTTCCACCCAACCGAGCGCCTCGAGCCCGCGCGGGTCGCTCGTGCGCTCGCGCGCGATCTCGAAGGCGCGCGAGCGCAGTTGAGAGAGCCGGGCCGCGTCTAGCGGAGACGCGCTCAGAAGCTCCGCTAGCGCCTGCCTCTCACCGCGCGACAACCGGCCGTCAGTCAGCGTTGCCCGCAGCGCTTGGTCCAGCTCCTCGGTATTCATTGGCGCTTCGCGACAGAGTCGCCGCGGGCCGAGTCTGAATCAAGGCACTGCTGCGCGCTCTTCACTTGCAGCAGAATCGGTCGGAACGCGCGGCCCCGGCCCTCGCCCTGGACGCCATGCGTGCGCGCGGCGGGGCGGTGCATAGCGACTGTCCTTGGCGAGCGCCGTTTTCTTGGCCGGCCTGCGGGGCCAGGGTGACGATCTGGCCCGGCACGATGACTTCCGGACCACGAATTCCCGCCCTCCTGGTCTTGCTGGGCGCCCTGGGCTGCGAGCAGCTCTCCGCGCTCGACAGCGCCGGCCACGAGTCGCTGGCCAAGCGCGCTCGCACGCAGCTCGTGGTGGGCGAACGCATGCCGAACGACGCCGAGGCCAACGTGGTGGGGGCCGCGGATGCGCCCATCTCGCGCAGCAGCGGCGCGTTCAAGGCGTTGGTCGCTTGTGAAGACTGCCCGTTCGTCTTCAAGGACGAAGAGCGCAACAAGTCGGACCGCATGATGACGCCGCGCTTACGGCGCGGCCTGATCGAGCTATCGAAGCTCGTGAGCCAAACCTGGCCCAAGCTCGAGCTGCGCGTCACCGAGGCGTGGGACGACCGGCGCGAGCACGGTGCAGGTAGCGTTCACTACGAAGGCCGCGCCGCCGATATCACCACCTCCGACCAAGATCCGAAAAAGCTCGGCACGCTGGCCGCCTTGGCGGTGCGTGCCGGCTTCGATTGGGTGTTCTACGAAGACGCCGCGCACGTCCACGTCTCCGTGAAGCGCTGAAGCGCTGAAGCGCTGAAGCGCTGAAGCGCTGAAGCGCTGAAGCGCGCGGCGTTCGACCTCACTAGGGAGCAGCGTAGTTCTGAATCGGCGCGCACACGTCTCCGCCGCCGGGCGCGCCGCCCAGCCTGGCCGCGAAGTCCGGACTTGGCACGACGCGTTAGCAAAGACCAAGCCCGGATTGGGGCGCGGGAAGCCAGCTAAACGCGGCCGAAGCGCCAGGTCAGCTCGAAGCCTTCAGGCACTTCGACAGCTCGTCGAGCATGGTATCGGCGAGGATCAGGCCGTTCGAGAGCGCTTCGGTCTCGAGGGCGCGCCGCGTGAGGCGGCCGTCCGGAGACAGACGGTACGGTGACTTCTTGGTCGCGACGAGCGCCCCCACCTTGTGCGGATCGAGCGGCGTGTCGTCGGCCAAGTGCAGGGTGACGGCCTTGGCGGTGGCTTCGCAGCCCAAGACGCGCAGCTTGCGCAGCTCGACCTTCAGCCGCATGAGCTCGACCAGCTGCTTGGCCTCCACGGGCGGTGGCCCGAAGCGATCCTCCATCTCGCTCGCTAGCGAGCTGATCTCGGCGTCGTCGGTGGCGCTGGAGAGCCGCTTGTACAGCGAGAGCCGCACCCCGACCTCTGCGACGTAGGCCTCCGGCAGCAGCGCTTCCACGTCGAACGACAGCTCCGGGTCGACCTCGTGCACCACGTGCTCGCCGCGCAGCTCGCGCGTGGCCTCTTCCAGCATGTGGCAAAACAGCTCGAAGCCGACGCTGGCCACGAAGCCGCTCTGCTCGCCGCCCAGCAGGTCACCCGCGCCGCGCAGCTCCATATCGAGCGCCGCAATACGGAAGCCGGAGCCCAGCTCGGTGTGCCGCTCCAGCGCCTCGATGCGCGCGCGCGCCTCGTCGGTCATTTGGCTGGGCGGGGGTACCAGCAGGTAGCAGTAGGCGCGCTCGCTGGCGCGGCCGACGCGACCGCGCAGCTGATACAGCTGCGCCAAGCCGAACAAATCGGCGCGATCGACGATGATGGTGTTGGCGCGGGGAATGTCGAGCCCGCTCTCGATGATGGTGGTGGCCACCAGAATGTCGAATTTACCCTCGACGAAATCGAGCATCGTCTGCTCGAGCGCGCCCTCCGACATTTGCCCGTGACCAACGATGATGCGCGCCTCGGGCACCAGCGCCTTCAGCCGGTCGGCGCGCTCGTACAAACCCTCGACTCGGTTGTAGACGTAGAAGACCTGGCCGCCCCGCGACAGCTCGCGCAGCACCGCCTCGCGCAGCAAAATTTCGTCGAACTGCGAGACGACGGTGCGGATGGCGCGCCGATCGACGGGCGCGGTCGAGATCAGCGACATATCGCGCAGCCCGCCGACGGCCTGCTGCAACGTGCGCGGAATGGGCGTAGCGCTGAGCGTGAGCACGTCCACCGAGGTCTTGAGCTGCTTGATGCGCTCCTTGTGGGTTACGCCGAAGCGCTGCTCTTCGTCGACGATGAGCAGGCCCAGGTGCTTGAAGTGCACGTCCTTGGACAACAAGCGGTGCGTGCCGACCAGCACGTCGACCTTGCCCTCTTTGACGCCCTTCAAGGTCTCGACCTGCTCGGCCCTCGACTCGAAGCGGCTGAGCGGCTTGACGGTCAGCGGATATTCGGCAAAACGGCTGGCAAACGTCAAAAAATGCTGCTGGGCCAGCACCGTGGTGGGACAGAGCAGCGCCACCTGCCGGCCCTGGCTGGCGGCCAAGAACGCGGCCCGTAGCGCCACTTCGGTCTTGCCGAAGCCGACGTCGCCGCACACCAAGCGATCCATCACCTTGGTGTTCTGGAGATCGGATAGCACCTCGGCGATCGCGCTGGCTTGGTCGCGCGTCTCTTCGAACGGGAACGCGGCCTCGAAGGCTTGGTAGTCGTCGCCGGGCGCTTCCAGCGCGTCTTTCTGCACGGCGTTGCGCTCGGCGGCCAGGCGAAGCAGGTCGTCGGCCATCTGCCGCACGTGACGCTCGACCTTTTGCTTGGTCTTCGAGAACGTCTGTCCGCCCAGCCGATCGAGCTTGGCCTGGCCCTCGCCGCCCGAATACTTTTGGATCTGGCTCAGGCGGTGGACGGGCAAGAACAGCTTGTCGCCGCCGCCGTACTCGACGACGAGCAGGTCGACGCCCACGTTGCCGATGAGCTTGCGCTCGAGGCCCAGGTAGCGGCCAATGCCGTGGTCGGTGTGTACGACCAAATCCCCCGGGTCGAGGGTGCGCAAATCTTCGAGAAACGCCTGGCTTTTCGCCTTTTTTGGCTCGGCTTTGCGCTTGGCGCGCGCTCCGAAGATCTCCTCCTCGGTTACCAGCACGTAGCCCTCGCCCTGCGCGACCGTGCCGCGCGCCAGCGGCGCCGTGACGATGCGCAGCTCGCCCGGCCGAGCCGCGACGCCTTCGTCACCCGTGCGGGTTGCAGACACCCCGCGGTGCTTGAGCAGCGTGACCAGGCGATCGGCCTGCGTCTCGGTGCGGGCCGAGATCAAGGTCGTGAGCCCGGCTTCGTGCCATTCGTGGATGGCCTCGACCAGCGGATCGAGCGCGTCGTGCTTGCCCTTCACCTGCCGGATGGCCTTGATGGCGCGCTCCAGCTCTCCTTGATCTTGCAGCGCGAGCGTGGGCGCGTCGGGCGGCGCGTGCTCCAGCCGCGAAATGGCGTCCGAGCCAGCCGGGCCCGAAACACCGGCGCGATGCAGCGACACCACGCGGCGCCCGGCCAGCGCGCGCTCCAGCTCATCCTCGACCACGTACAGCTTTTCGAGGGGAAAATGCGGCAATCCGCGGCGACCTTGCTCGCCGTCGCGCGCGCGCGTCAGCTCTTCGCGCAGGGCGCGCACCACGCTGGGCGGATCTTCGACCAGCAGCACGTCGTCGGGCCCGAAGTAGTCGAACAAGGCGTCGAGCTCGTAGAAAGCCGGCAGGTAGCCCTGCGCGCCGAAGAACGTACGCCCCGAGGCAATGTCGTCGATCAACGCCCGGGCCTTGGTGGTCGGGTAGTCGACCGAGTCGCACAAAGCGCGCAGCGCTTCTTTGGCGCGCGCTTCACCCTTCGGCTCTTGCACGGCCTCGGTGGCCGGCGGAACGATCACGGCTTTGACCTCGTCCAGGGTGCGCTGGTCTTCGGGGTCGAAGGTGCGCAGCCCCATCACCAAATCTCCGTACAGCTCGGCGCGCACGGGCGCGTCGGCCGAGCTGGGCCAGACGTCGAAGATGCCGCCGCGCACGGCGAAGCTCCCCGGATCTTCCACCAACGGAACCCGCAAATATCCGGACAAATCGAGCCGTTTTGCCAGCGCCGGCACATCCAGCTCGCTCTCGGCGGCGATGCTGACGCCGCTGTCTTTGATCACGCGGCGGGGCGGCACGCGCCGCAGCAAGGCGGCCGCGCTCACCACCACGAGCTGCGAGGGCAAGCCGGACGACATCTGAAACAGCGCCGCGGCGCGCAGCATCGACAGACGCCGATCGGCGCGCGCTTCGGCGTAGGGGGTGGCTTCTTGGGCCGTGAGCAAGAGCGGCTCGGCCACCCCTGGCAACGCCGGCAAGCGAGAGAAACCGAGCCCGCGCGCGAACGCAGCCAGATCACTCACGGTGCGTTGCGCCACCTCCGTGTCGGCGCACAGGCAGACGACGCGCGGCGCGCCGCTGCGCAGCAAGCGGTGAGCCAAGAGCGCGCTACCGGCGCCCTCGACGCCCACGCACGCCAGGCCTCCGGGCGACGCCAGCGCGCGGCGCGCCAGCTCCTCCAACGTCAGTATGCTGCGGTCGCTGGGTAACGAAGCAATGAAGCGGGGCACGAGGGGGCCGGCGTTCTAGCACCTCCGGCGGGCCGCGCCGGTCGAGTCAGGGCACGTCGAGCGGCAAAGCCTCGGCCGCTTCCGGATCCTGACCGCTGGCCGCGAAGAGCAGGTAGTTGCGCGCGCGCAGGTTCCATTCCTGGCTGCGTGGACCCGCCAGATGCTCACGCAACGCCCGGGCGCTGTCGGGCATCATGCCCAGCTCGGCGAGCAAGCTGCCGCGGGCCAAGCGCAGCGGGTACTCGGTGTCGTGGCGGGCCAGCGCCTCCACGTAGCGCAGCCGCTGGCGAGCGCGCGCACGCTCGGGTGCCTCGGCGCCGTCGCCGAGCTCGGGGTGGAGCAGCAAAAAACGAAAGTAGCGGCGCAGCTCGCCCAAGCTCGGCGCGAACGGCCGCACGCCGCGCAAGCCCGTGAGCTCGGTCCAACGTCGCGTGAACAGCGCCGCGAGCTCGTCATCGGTCGCGACACACCCGTCTGGACCGAGCCACGCATTTTGCGTGGCGTGCTTCGTGAAATCTCCGCCCAGCGCGGCGAGCTCGTCCGAGCTGGAGCCGCCCCAACGGTGCGCGCGCAGCGCCTTCACGAACAAACGCGTTTGCACGGCGCGCAGCCGCAGCAAGGCCTCGCTTTGCCCGGCCGCCAACGCTGCCTCCACGCGCTCGCCGATCAGCCGACGCAAGTGCTCTTCTTCGCCCGTGCCGCGGGCCAGCGCCAAGCCCAAGCGGCGGACCCCATCACCCACGGCCCGCGCCTCGAACGGCAAACCTTCGCGCTCAGCGGTGTCAGCCAACATCGCGAGCCGTTCGCGGTTGGCGCGCGCCTCGGCGACATCGACCAGCGGCACTGGAAACAGCGCCGGCTCGGCCGCGCGCGGCACCGCCACGAGAGCCGCCGCCAAAACCAATCCGACCGTGATGGCGCCAAGCTCCCACCCCTCGACCAGCCGCGCGAACGGCCGGCGGTCAGGCGGAGTTTTCTCCTCCAATTTCGCCTTCTTGACAGCGTCGCTCGGAGGTTCCAAGGATGACGCGGAAGCGGGCACAATTCCCACTCACCCGCTCCCGAGGCAGCCGTGCAGCACGACAAACGAAGTCATCCCCGAGTTCCCCTCAGCGTGGAGGTCACGTGCGAGGTGAGCGGGGGCGCGAGCATCTTGGGGCGTTCGAAGGACATCAGCGTTGGCGGCGTGTACATCGAGTCCGAGACCCAGGTGAGCTTCGGCACCCAGGTTAGCATCGTCCTGCGCTTGCCGAACACCAAGGGCGACGCCCGCTTGCCTGGCATCATCCGTTGGATCAAGCCGGGCGGCTTCGGCGTGCAGTTCGGCCTCCTCGGCGCGCGCGAGACCCACGCCATCAGCGAGCTCTTGAAGTCGTGAGCGCTGCCCCGGCCCCGTCCGCGCCCCGCGAGTTCTTCGAAAGCTACCTGCCCGCCTGGTTCGCCGGAGCCTCCACGACCCAGGCGTCATCGCCCGGCGCGTTGGTGTTCCACGTCGGTCCAGAGAGCTACGCGCTCCGGCTCGACGCCGGCAAGCTGCAAGTGGAGAGCGGGCCAGCCACCGACGCCATCCTGCAAGTGTCGATGACGGCCCCCGATTTCGCAGAGCTCATCCACCAGGCCGCGGCGCTCTTCCAAAGCGGGGCCAGCGATAGCCTGCTCGCGCTTCGTTCTCTGTCGCTCGACGCCGAACGCGCAAAGATGATCCGCAACGTCGACGGCAGCGTAGCTTTCGAAATCACGGACGGCGCGGACGTGCGGACGTTGCTGCTTTCGCCCGGCGTCGCCATCGCCGGCGCCAGCCCGCCTGCCTGCACCGTGCGCATCGCCGCCCCAGATTTCTGGGCTCTCTCGCGGGGAGAAAAGAACCCGTTCGAGCTGCTCATGGACGGCAAGATCCGCCTGCAAGGCCGGATGGAAGTGGCCATGGCGTTGAGCTCCGTCTTGGTCGGCTGAGCGGCGCGCGGCTCGGCTAGCTCAGGCCAGAGTCGTGATGCGCGCCGCGCGAGCGCCGCCGCCGGGGGAGACGGCGACGCTCGACCAGCACGCTACGGCGAAGCGGGACCGCTACCGCCGCTCGCGAAGCCGCCCGCGGGGAACCCGGCCGAAGCCGAGCCCCCAGCCGGGAAGCCTCCGGTGAAAGAGCCGCCAAAGGAGCCGCCCGTGCCGCCGTACCCGAGCTCGCTCGGGTCTTCGTGCAGTACGACGCCGATGTTCAAGTCACCGTTGAGCCAGATCTCGCGGCCTCCCAAGCCGAACTGGAACTCCGCGAAGGACGTGAAGTTGCGGGAGACGTAGACGTACTGAGTCTGGCCGTACAGCAACGTGGCCTCCACCGGCACGGCGCCGTCTGGCGTGACTTTTTCGAAATGCCAACCGGGCAATAGCTCGACGAAGTACTGACCTTCTTCGAGCGATACGCTGATGGTCTGAGCGTCAGGATCCGTTTCGCTGCTCACGGTGACCGACACGCCGGAGCTGCCGCCTCCAAAGCTAGCGCCGGCGGTGCCGGGATAGGTCGGGAAGCCGTTGATGATGAACGTGGCGTCGCGCAGGCGGTACGTCACGCCGGACGCGCCCTGTGTCACCAGCGGCAGCCCGAGCTGTCCCGCTCGATCCTCTGGATCTCCACTGCTGCCTTGCGCGGAGTTGCCGCAGCCCGCGAGCATCATCAGCCCCGCGGCCGCCATCATCCCCGTCCCCAACCGTCGCGTTACCTTAATCATGCCTTTATCTCCTGTGGTGCGTCCTCTTCGCTCCTCGGCGAGCGGACGTGCGCGTCACTAGGCAAGGCGCAGGCCAGAGCCGAATTCCCCAAGCAACCTCACGAGTGACGCCGACGTGACGCTCGGAATTTGTGGCAAACCCGGACTCGACCGATGGCCGTGGCTCAACCTGGCGCAACGGCACGCCGCGACGTGGGCGGCGCCGTGCAAGCTCGAAGCAAGCTCGGCGGCACGCCGCACGTCGGGTGCGCGCGCGAACTCAGGGGGCGACGCTGCTGCAGCAGCGAAAGCCGAGATCAGAGTTGCGGAAGTCCGGAATGTCGAGGACGAAGCTGAAGTCGCACGCCGTGGCGGGGCCTTGAGAGAGATAGCTGCCGCCGCGCACTCGGCAGTACTTCTTGCCGAGCACGGTGATGCACGAGCTCGTCCATTCAGCGGCGTTTCCGGTCATGTCCCAGATGGAGGTGCTGGTGCGGCAACGCTGAGATTGGCCGTTGTTGTTGCTGGTCGTCCACAAGGTGTCGATGCCGGCGCTGGCGTCATTGCACACGTCGTCGTCGTACACGGTCGGCGTCGAAGAAAAGGCCCAGCGCGTGCCGGTCTGGCCGGCCGAGCACGCCGTCTGCCACTCCGTCTCGCTGCACAGCCGCATCTTCGTGTTGGCGTCGCTGGTGGGAATCGCGGCGCAGGTCGCCAGCGCATCGACTTGCGAGATGTTCGTCCACGGCAAGACGCCCGCCTTGGAGCACGAGCGCACGTCGTTGATGCCAGGGTCGATAGCGGTCGCGTCGGGGCGCGAGGCCTCGTAGGTGTAAACCCAGACGTTGCCGACCTTGACCATGGGCTCGGTGTAGCCCAGGCACGCGTGCGAGCCGCCGTTGTAACAGCGCGAGCCCGCTACGGGCGTGCGCTCGTCAATCTGGCCGTCGCAGTTGTCGTCGACGCCGTTGCACAGCTCGTCTTTTGCGTCGGTCGTGACGGCCGTGGCCGCGCACTCGGTACCCTTTTTGTCAGCCGTGCAGGTGTAAGCCGCGGTCCTGGCGCAGATGCCGGTGCCGACGCTGCAAGTGGCGCCTTTGTTCAAGAAGGCTTCGTCCTTCTGGCCGTCGCAGTTGCCGTCCAAGCCGTCGCACGCCGCTTCCACCACGCGCACTTTGTGGCTGGCGGGGTCGATCTCGACGCCGGTGCCGGAAGGGTAGTTGCAGACCCAGCCGTCACTGCCGCCGCAGCTGACGGTCGTGGCCGCGCACGGCGTGGCGGCTACGGGGCGCCCGTTGTTGCAGAACGCGGCGATGGCGGGCTTTTGCCCGGCAATCGCCGCGGCGTTGTCGATCACGCCGTCGCAGTCGTCGTCGATGCCGTTGCAGGTCTCGGCGCTCGTCGGAAACTTGGGGCATTTTTCGCAGCCCGGCTTGCTCGTATCCAGGTCCTTGTAGCCCGGTTTACAGGCCAAAATGCCGCAAGAAGGCGGAGTTGCTCCGGCCGGATCGACGCACTGGCCCACCGCGTTCGGCACCGTGCCCACGCAAGAGACGCCGCACGCGCCGCAGTTGTTCGGGTCGCTGCTGAAGTCGAAGCCGTTGTCGTTCACGCCGTCGCAGTCGTTGTCTTTACCGTCGCACAGCTCGAGGGTCGGACCTTTACCCGGAATGCACACCAGGTCTTTGCCCACGCACGTGGTGATGCCCGGGGTGCACTCGCCCTTGCAGGCAACGCCGTTGCAGTAGTCGAGGCAGGTCTGACCGCCCTGGGGGCCGCCGGTGGCTTCGTTGCCGTCGTTGATGATGCCGTTGCAGTCGTTGTCCCACTCGTCACACAACTCTTTGCCGCACTCGGCGTCGGTGCCGTCGCACAACACGCCGCCCGCGCCGCGCTTCTGGCACTCGTACTCACAGCCGTTCTCATCCACGCCGTCCACGTCGTAGTGGCCGGGCTCGCAACCGGTGACCGTGCACGTGGGTGCGCCCTTGCCGGGCTCGCACGCCGTGGTCGCGTTCAACAGCACGCACTGATGGCCACATTTCCCGCAATTTTGCGGATCGCTTGTGAGATCGAAGCCGTTGTCGATCACGCCGTCGCAGTCTTGGTCACGGCCGTCGCAAATCTCCGTTGGGTCCACGTCGGGTAGGCACGCGTACTCGCAGCCGTTGTTCGCGTCTCCGTCCAGATCGTAGCGACCCTCGACGCACTCACCGACCACGCACTCGCCCTTCACGCACAGGGCGTCGGCGCCCGTGAAGATGCAGCCGTTGCCGCAGGCGCCGCAGTTGTTGACGTCGGTCTGCAGATCCACGTCATCGCAGGGCATGCCCGCGTCTTCCAAGATGCGTCCGCCGGTGCTGAAGCTGCCGCCCAAATCGATGCCGCTGTCACCGCCCAGGCCGACGTCCAGGGAGCCGCCGAGCGACGGGTTGCCGGTGCCGCCCTTGCCGCCGTCGTCGCCCGGTATGCCGGTGCAATCGTCGAAGCAGGCGGCCTCGGTGGTGCAACCACCCACCGCGCCCAGCGCCGTGGACGCGAACAGAGCGGCGGCCAGGGCGCGCGAGGACCAGGTAAACAGGCGCATCAAACCGCCCTCCTTACCGTGCCCGCGCGCCGCCGCCGTCTGCCGACCACGCCGCCGACCAGCAAGAGGCTGGCCAGACCGGCCCACTTGCCGCCGCCGCCGGGGGCGGTGCGGCAAGCGCAACCGCCGCCGCCCGTCACCAAACCGAAGCGGCCGCGGCCATCGCTGCCGTCCGCGCCGGTGCCGTTCGCGCCCGTGCTCTTGCCGCCGCTGCTGCCGCCCTTGCCGCCGCTAGTGGCGGCGCCGCTGCCGCTCGTACCGTTCGATTCGCCGGCGTCGCCCGAGCCATCGCCGCCGATAGCGTTGCCGGTGCCACCGTCGCTGCCTGGGCCGGCCCCGCCGTCGGTGGTGTTGCCCGCGCCGCCTTCATTGGTGTTGCCGGCCCCGCCAGCGTTGTCGAGCGTGCACTTCCCGCCCGCGCACGTGGCGCCAGGCGGGCATTCGACGTCGTTGCACGTCGAGGGCACGCAGTATTTTTTACCGTCGAACGCCTCGCAGTTGTAGCCACCGGGACACGGAAATTCACCGCCGTGGCAGGGCTCGACGCACACACCTTGCACGCAAGCGTTGGTGCCGGGGCAGGCGGCCAGCGTGTCGCCGATGCCGTCGCAGTCGTTGTCTTTGAGGTCGCACACCTCGTGCTCCAGCGGCTGCACGTCGCCTTCGCAAGCTTGCACCCCGTTTTTGCACACGTACTTGCCGGGCTTGCACGGCAGCTGGTCATGGCCCGCGGGTGGCTCGTTGCACGCGTCGCCCCACCAATCGTCGTTGACGCTCACGTCCTCGATTTCGTCGGTCTTGCCGTCGCAGTCGTCGTCCACGCCGTTGCACTTCTCGACGGCGGCCGCGCCCTTCGGCTTGCAGACCAGCTTTTGCTCGACCGAATCGCATTCCAGCGTGCCAGCGCAGCCACCGGGAGCTTGGCAGTCACCACCCAGCGAAGGAATGTTGTCCACGACGCCGTTGCAGTCGTTGTCTTTGGCGTCGCACGTCTCGTTGCTGGGGTGGCCCGCGTTGGCGCACACCACGACCGTGCCCGCGCACGTCCACGTGCCCTTGAAGCACTCACCGACGCCGCACGTGGCCTGGCTCACGCCGTCGCCGCAGCATTGATCGCCGGTGACTTGGCCGGGCGTGGGGGCCGGTACCCCGTTGTCGACCACGCCGTCGCAGTCGTCATCGAGCCCGTTGCACACCTCGGCCGTAGGCAGCGATTGCCCGGTGCAGGTGCCCCACGTGGCCGCGTTGCTCATCGCCGCCGCCGTACACTTTTGCGTGCCGTCTCCGCAGGTACCCACGTTCCGGGTCCCAGCGGGCCCCGTGTAGCAAGCCTGCTCCATACCGTCGACCACGCCGTCGCAGTCGTCGTCGATGCCGTTGCACACCTCGGTGAACGGCCCCGTGTCACCCGAGCAGCCGAGCACGCCATTGGCGCACACGGCCGTGCCGGGCGTGCAGCGCCCCACCGAAGAGCCGCACGGCCCCCCGATGTCGACCAGGCCGTCCGCGCCGGTCTCGTCGATCTTGCCGTCGCAGTCGTTGTCTTTGCCGTCGCACACCTCGGGCAGCGGCACGCAGCCCTGGCACGACAGATTTTCGTCCACGAAACCGTTGCAGTTGTCGTCGATGCCGTTGCACACCTCGGCCTTACCGGCCGGCGGCACGATGTCGGTGCAGGTGGCGGCGGCGTCGTTCACGCAGCACTGGCCGACGCCAACACCGCATTTACGAACGCCGGCCACGAAGCACGCGCCTTGCCCTTCCGAGCACGAAGGCCGGCAAAACTTGAGCGGGGTCTCGTTCGAGCAGGTGAAGCCGGCGCCGCACTGCGCGTTGGCGTTGCAGGTGCAGCGGCCGGAGTTGCAGGTGCCGCCGTTGCAATCCGCGGCTGTCAGACACTCTTGGTAGACGCCCAAGCCTTCATCGATGCGCGCGTTGCAGTTGTCGTCCGCGCTGTTGCAAATCTCGTATTTCACCGTGTTGGCCACGATGTCGGCGAAGGCCGCCTCGATGTCGGACTGGCTGGTAGCTAGGCGCGCCTGCGTGGTGCCGCCCGCCACGGCCATGGCATCCAACTCGCTGATGTTGAGCCCGGCCGGATCGCCCATGCCGAGCACGTACGTCTTGACTGGGTTGGTCGCGTTGACCTGCGTCAAGCTCTGAACCTGCGCGCTGGGAGCAGGGTCCGCGATTTGACAGGTCCCGGCGGCCTGGCAAAGGCCGCGCGCCACGCAACGGTTGTTGCCCACGTCGCAGCGCTGCGACGCTGGACACTGCGCGTTCGAGTTGCAGCCGCAGCGCCAATTCGTGCCCTGGCCGGGCGCGTCGTAGCAGTTGTTGCTGATGCAGCGCGAGTCGTCACCGCGACAGTCGACCTCGGGCGTGCTGCCGGTGGCGCAGGTGAAGCCGGGGCCGCAATCGGCGCTGGCAGCGCACGAGCAGCGCCAGTTATCGCCGCCTCCGGGGGTATCGATGCAGGTGCTGCCGGCGCCGCAACGAGCGTTGTCGCCCGCGCAGTCCAAGGTCTTGGTACCCACGTTGCACGTCTGCCCCTCGCCCGTACAATCGGCGTTGCTCGCGCATTGGCAGTTCCAAGCGGCAGAGCCGCTGTTGCCCACGTCGGCGCTGAAGCAGCGGCCCGCGCCCAAGCACTGCGCGTTGTCGCCGCCGCAGTCCACGGTGTGCGTCGTGCCGGCGCCGCAGGTGTCGTCACCGTCGGTCATGACGACCAACACGTAGGGGCGGCAGTCGATCAACGAGTCGTCCAGAGGCTGCACACCGGCCTGGCGCGAGTCGTTGTACGTGGGCGTGTACCAGGTGTCGCGCGCCGTCCGCACGGCCTTGCCGAGCGGCGTGGAGCCGCTGCCGCGCAGCTCGGGGTTGCGCGGCGCGCCGCCCACGGCCGCGGTCGACGAGCAAAAATCTTCGACGAAGTCGACCCAGGGCAAGAGCTGCGTGCCCGAGCCGGGCCCCGGTTGAATCAGCACGCGACCGCCGGTGTAAGGCGTGCCGCAGCTACCCTGATAGCTGAGGTCGTTCTCGTTGCCGCCCGGAATGTTCGTGTAACCGTCGCGGCTGCGGCAGCGGCCCGCCGTCGTGCCGTCGGTCTGCGGGTTGCAGCAGTAGGCGGGGTTGGCCGTGTTGGGGCAGGCCGTGCTCTCGGCGTAACGTTCGAGACCGAAGTCGAGCAGCCCCGCGTTGGCGTTCACCACGTTCTGCAGCGCCAGCTTGGACGCGAGCAGCCGGCTAGGGTTGGCGGCCGCGGCCACCGGCCAGTAGTTGAGCGCGCCGTTGGCGATCGTGCAGGGCAGGTTTGCGTTGCAGGCGAAGGCAGAGCCGGACATGGCGTTGTCGCAGAAGCGCGCAATGCCGCTACCGATGGGGCTGTCGCCGTGGGTGTTGGTGCTGCTGCCGAACTGCTCGAGCATCGAGCCCGAGCTGTCCAGCAGCACCATGACGCGACCCTTGATCTGCGTCGGCAGAATGGCCAGGGCCTGCACGCTGCCCAGCGTCACCGAGAAATCCACCAGCGCCGGATACTGCAAAAAGCTCGGATCGACGCGCAGGCGGGCGTAGCCGTCGCCGTCGAAATGCAGCGGCAGGGTGGAGGCCACGCCGCGGGCGTCGCTGATGGTGACGGGGCTGACCGCCAACCATGCCTCACCCTTCTCATCCACGAAATTCGTGCCCAAATCGTCGCGCGGGGCCGCGCGCAGGCCGTCGCCGAGCTCGGCGCGCCAGCTGAAGAGCTCGGGCGCATTCGCATCGTGCAGGGCAATCTGGGTGCGAAGCCCGTCCAGCGTCGCGCTCTGGATCAAGTCGGCGCTACCGAACGCGCGCTCGTACACGGCGCTGCCATCGTTGCCAATCGTCGCGGCGCGAGGGGCGGCCAACACCGGCGTCATGGCCACGGACCGGGCCGGGCTCGACGAAGCGTGCAGCTCGACGACGCCGTCGGCGCGTGTCGGCAGGGTCATGTCGAGCGAAAGGCTGGTCGCGTCGCCGGGGCGGGCGCTCTTGAGTGGCACCAGCGCTCGCCCATTGGAGCCGAGCCGGACCGTCGCTTTGCTGGTGAGGCTGGCCAAGTCCGCACGCGCAGCGGCGTGCTCTGCCCGAGCGGCGTCGCTCGACGAAAGCGGGCTCGTTTCGGGCCCCCGTTCATCGGTAGAGCAAGCAACAGCCACGAACGAGCCCGAAAGGCCCAAGACCAGGCTCGTAAACAACCCCCGACGCAGCTCCGTGAACATGGCTCGCTCTCCATGCCTTGCCCAGCGCGACGCCCGGCAAAGCAACGTTAGTCCAGCCTAGAAATATACTGCTTATGCGCTCCCCCCGTCCAGCAATGAGCGGGCCAAGCTCGATAGCTCGCGCTCGCCGGTCGCGCTGTCGCGCTGTCGCGCTGTCGCGCCGTTCGCTGTCGCGCTGTCGCGCTGTCCCCTGCCGTCCCTGCTCGCCCTGGCTCGCTTGCTCGGTCGAGTGCTCGCGGGTGGCGCTGCCGCTCTCGGCTTCAGCCTGCTCGTCAGCCAGCGCGTGGCGGCGCGCCCCACTGCTCGGGCGCGGCCCCCGCCGTAAGTCTTACGGAAGAGCGGCCCAGCTCAGGCCTTCACCGGTCTGAGTGGAGATGGCCTGGGTGCGAAAGCTCTTCAAAGACATGACGTAGATGCCGGGCGCGCTGCCACGAGTGGAGAAGAACGCGAGCAGGCGCCCATCCGGGCTGCACGCTGGGTGGGTGTTCGAGCCTTGGCCTTGCGTCAGGCGCCCAATGACTCGGCCTTTCTCGTCGCCCATGACCAAGTCTTGCTTCCCCCCGCCCACGGCCACTGCGTAGATGAGGCGGACGCCGTCTTCGGTATCGCAGAAGGTTTGGCCACCGGCGGTGAAGCCGGGGGGGCTCACGGGCTTGCCGTCGAGCCAGACGCGCTGAGTGCCTTGCTTGGCCGCCCCGCCAATCCACGACAACTTCCCGCTGGGACTGAACACCGGACGAGTAGCGAGCTCGGTCGTCGAGACGCTCTTCATGTTGCTGCCGTCGGCGCCGCCCACGAAAATGGCGCTCCGGCCCGCGTCGGAGACGGCCAGGGCGAGCTGTTTGCCGTCCCGGCTCAGCGAGACGCCGTAGAGCGACGTTTTGAACGGCACCGGCACGGGTTGGACCTTCTGCTCGGCGTAGGCCGCCAACGAGAAGGGCGAATACTGATGACTGACCAAGAAGAAAATTTTGTTGCCGGGGCCGAACGCCGGCGCAATGGCCGTGTCGTTCGGATCGGTGAAGGGCAACAGGCCATTGCCGTCTGCGTCCATGCGGAAGATGCGGCGGTTCTTGCCCCAGCGGCCCGAGAAGGTGAGCTCGCTGGCGAAACCACCGGGGCGGCCCGTCAAGGCGCCGAGCAGCGCGTCGGTGATGCGGTGCGCGGTGACGCGCGCGTCCGTCTTCTTGACGGTCAGGCTCTTCTCGAACACCGGCTTCTTGCCGCTGCTCACCAGGTACGCCAAGCCGGAAACCTGGATCTGCTCGGCGGAGGTCTTGCGCGCCGCCACCTTCACGATGGCTTCGGCGCCCAGCTTACGCCACGCGTCGATGTCGACCGCGTCGTCGAAGCCGTACATGCCGGGCGGCGCCTTCTCGTCGGCGATCACGTCGAACAAGCCCGTCAGCTCGAAATCGCGCCGCACCACGCCCCGCACGATCACGTCTTCGTAGTCGGGGCTGAGCGAGGGCAAGACCGCGATGCGCGGCAGCTTCTCGGCCGCTTGCGTGCCGGTCACCAAAATCTCTCCGAGCGCGCCCTCGTCGGGAACGGGGGCCGCAGGGTCTGCCAACGCGGTGCTGGCCGAGAGTGAGAGGAAGGCGGAGACGAGCCAAGCCGAGCGTTTCATTCGCATTTGATATTCTGACCTGTCAGTCGGACCGGAAGCGACTGACCCAAGATGTCCGAGTAGAGCGGCGGGGGCGGGGGCAGGGTTTCGCCCTTGGCGCCATCCAACATGACACGAACTCGCTCGTCGAAAGCCGCATTCCCGCTGGGTCGACCCATCGAGTAACCGCCCACGGTTCGCTCGCCCGAAACGCTGACGGAGACGCTGGCGCTGAGCTTGCGCATGGCCTCGCACGCCTCTTTGTCTTCGGGAGCCTCGGGTGGACGGAAGCGCGCATTGAACCAAGCGCTGAGCTTGGCCATGTATTGGCTCACCGCGCGCGCCTTCAGTGGATCGGTCTCGGTGCCTTCTTTTACGCCGTCCGCCGCGCCTTCTCCCTCGACCGTCGGGGCAGCGTCAGGGGGGGCGTCGGTCAGCTGTTGATCGACCTGCTTGGCAGTTTCGGCGTCGGGCGGCGGCGCTGACGCGTCGGGCGGCGCGAGCTTCGACGACGGCAAGCTGGCCGGCGTCTTGTTGGCTTTGGCCGAGGGCGCGCTCGATTCTTCGAAGCGCTGCACGGGCGCTTGCTTCTTCCACATGTCCGGCAGCTTCGCCTTCTTCTTGCCGCCCAGCTTCAGCAGCGGAAGGTCGTCCATCACCGGCTTGACCGAGATGGGGATCTCTTTCGGCGCCTCCGGCGGAGCGGCGGCCACGTGCGCCGAGCCCGCGCCCGCGTAGATCCAAATCAGCAAGATGCCGGCTTCGACCAAGAACGCCAAGAGCCCGGCGAGCGCGACCTCGCGAGCCTTGAACACGGGCTCGAACGCGCTCGAGCTCACTTGCCTCCGGCTTTGGCGCCAGCCTTCGCTTTGCTCGGCTCTTCGGGCGGCGCGTCTTCCACCACCGGCTCGACCAGCAGGTTCAGCGACTCGACTCCGCTGTTGCGGGCCGCCGCTACCACCTTGGCCACGATCTCGTAGCGAGCGTCTTTGTCGGCGCGAATGTACAGCTCGCGCTCCTGCTGCACGCGCGCGCTGTTCTTCAGCGCGTCGTCGACGTGCGAGGTTACGTCCTCTTCGCCGAACAGCACGCGCTCTTCTTTGGTGATGGACACCAAGAGCCGCGCGTCCTTCACGGGCGTGGCCGCGGCCTTCACCTCGGGCAAGTCGATGCGCAGGCCCGTCGTCAGCAGCGGCGCGGTGACCATGAACACGACGAGCAGCACCAGCATCACGTCGACGAGCGGCGTGACGTTGATGTCGCGGAAGCCTCCGCGACGACCCCTACCGATACTGATAGCCATGGGCCGACTGCGCCGCGGCGCGCCCGTCCGCTGGATCTCGCACCAGGACGTCGACCCACGCCTCGGCCGAGCTCGACACCTCGTCGATCAAATCGGACACGCGTTTGTCGATGTAATTGTAGGCAATGGTGGCGGGAATGGCCGCCACCAGCCCGACCGCGGTGGCGATCAACGCTTCGCCGATGGCGGGCGCCACCACCGGCAAAGACGCGCTCTTCTCTACGCCGATGCGCAAGAACGCTTGCATGATGCCCCAGACCGTGCCGAACAAGCCGATGAACGGCGACGCGGCCGCGATGCTGGACAACGTCGGCATCAAGGTCGTGATGCGCTGCTGCTCGGTGACCAAGGCGCGCTTGGCCACCGCGCTCAGCAGCTCGGAGCTCATCAGCTGGTGGTGATGGCGCTTGGATAGCTCGACGACGATGTGCGCGCCGGGCGCGGCCTTGTGCTTGAACGCCATGGCGATCAAGTCCTTGGCGCGCTCGGCGGTCTCGGCCTCCAGCTCGAAGTGCCGCTCGGCGGCGCGCAGGCGGCCGAGCTGAGCGGTCTTCAAGAACCAAATCAGCCAGACCAACACCGACGCGACGGCCAGCAGCGACAACACCACCAGTACGACGCCCGACGCCCCCAGCACGAGCTGGATGGGGTCGAGCGCCGGAGCCTTCGTAGCAGCAGCAGGATTCATGGAGCGGGGATGCGCTTTACGAACCGAGCACGATGTCTACGCGGCGATCTTTCGACCAAGATGACTCGTCCGAGCCGGTGGAGTCCAGCTCGCCACGCGAGGTGGTGAGAGCCTTGCTGGCGGTCATGCCGGCCGAGACGATCGCGCTCTTCACGTTGTCGGCGCGCTTCTGGCCGAGGATCATGTTGTAGTCGTCTTCTCCGCGGTTGTCGGCGTGGCCGACCAGCCGCATCTCGCGACCCTTGAGCGGGCCGGTGGTGAAGCAAGCGGCGAGCTTGGCCAGAACGGCCTTGTCTTGCTCGCGAATGTTGGCCGAGTCGTAGGCGAAGAACGCTTCGGCATCGCTGATGCCGCAGGCCTTCTTGATCTCGTCCGAGATGTTGATGTTGCCCTTGCTAGCGTCGTCGTCGGGCTTGGGGTTGTTGGCAACGGGCGTAGGCGCGGGCGTCGCGGGGCCAGGTGTGGCCTCCGGGATTTTTGCGGGAGGCGGCGGATCCGATCCGCAACCAAGAGCCATTCCGAGAGCCAAGAGCGAGAGTGCACGTTTCATCGTCAGAGCCTCCTTCCGGCGGTCTGTATAACACCGGACCGTGAGCGAGAAACCCAAAGAAAGGCTCAACTATTCCGCTGTCTTTGGATCTGGGTCGAAGCGACACGAACGACGTTTTCGCCGTTCGCCGGGGCCGCTCGGCGCCGGCTCAGCTGCGCAGCAGGTACAGGAGCACGAACAGCGAACCGCCCAAGAAAAATAGGATTAGGCCCAGCTTGATCCACGCGCTCGAGGCGGCCTGGGGTTCGGAGCGGCTCACCTCCAGCTTCGACATCGCGAGCATCAGCACCGCGGTCAGGCGCTTCTCGGCGCCCGCCCCGCGGTCGCGATCGCCCTTCATGCCGCGGTAGCGCATGGCCGCTTCGTCCAGGGCCTCGTTGTTGTGGCAGTAGTCCAAGAACGCGTGATGGGCGGCGTCGTTGCCCCAGTGCTCGAGCACGTGCTTCCACAGCGCCTCCAGCGCAGCGTCCGGGGCCTTCATAGCCGCAGCTCTCTCGCCAAGCGCTGGGTCACGCTGAAATACGTTTTGCGATCGTAGGGCTCGTTCAAGATGTGAAAATCTTTGCCAGAGAGGCCCACGCAGCCGAAGCAGTACTGACAGCTGGTGAGCGAAACCGAGCGCACCAGATACGAGCTGTGCGCGCAAGATTCACAATCGATGCAGTGCTGGCAGTTGCTCAGCCCGCGCGAGCCGCGGCAGTGCAGCGAGTCGGTGCAGGCCCGGCAGCGCACGCAAAAGTGACAGCGCACCAGCCGCTCCGAGTCCGTGCAGAACGTACATGACGCGCAGCCCCGGCAGCCTCGACACTCGACGCAAGACTCGTTGCCCTGCCCGAGCGAAGCTTTGCTCAGGAGCGCGTTCCAGCGCCGTTCGAACTCGCGGGCGCTCGGCTCGTCTTGCGCGGTCGTCTCCGTCGTCTTGCTGGCCATGTTTTCTGGAAAGCTCTCTCGGTTCGAAAGCCCTTGGGGGATCGGCGCGCGAGAGCATATCTTCGCCGTAAGTCTCTTGAAAATGCGCTCGCCCAAATGGCTCTGCTGCTCGCTCGTAGCTGCGTTCACGTGCGCCTGTGGTGCGCCACCGCCGGCCGCGAAGACGGCCGTGGCGCCCGCCCGCCCCGCCTCGAAGGTAGAACGAGCGAGGCTCGAGGACCGCGGCTGGGGCGTGCTGCGCTCGAAGCCCTTGGGCTTGAAGCTCGCCCTGCCCGAAGCGCGCAGCTGGCTCACGCCCCCGGGCCCCGCCGGCGCCGGCTGGGAGCTTCGTCACGAGCCGACGGGCTCCACGCTGAGCGTGCGTCGCTGGCGCGCGTCGCGTTTGCCGCGAGTGGACGCCTGCGAAGCCGAGCTGCGCGCGCGCACGCCGGACCTCGCGAGCATGGACGAAACGAACTTGGTGGCTCGGCGTGAGGTCCGGGTACCCGAGGGCTTCAGCACGCGCATCACGCTGCTGGCGCTGCCCGGAGATGCCGGGCGCGTACGCGGCCAGGTGCTGGCGGTAGGCGCGGGCGTGGGCGAATGCCTCGCCGCCATCGCTCGCACCGATTCGATCACCGAAGCGGAGCTGGCGGAGCGCTTGCGTTTGCTCGACGTCGCGCTGGGGCACCTGCGTCTCTCTCACGTCGAAGACCGCGTGCCAGGGCCGCCCGCGGCGCCTCGTTAGCGCCCGCCTGCTCGCCGTTCCGAGCGCCTCGGCCTCGCCTGTCTCGACTCGATCCACACCGGCCATGTGACCGAAACATTTGCCGTGACGTCGCTGTCCCACTTGCTTTCAGCGCGTTTCACCCTAGATCTCGATGATGCGTCGGAATGATCGACGCGTCGAAACCGTCTCAGGTCCAGAAACGCAGTTCTAATGACACGCGGTGAGGAAAGAATAACCTCCACAGCGCTCAAGGCCGGGGAGTTTGCGAGCTCAATAAGTGACTGATCTGGCGATTTTTCTCGCTGAACAAGTACGAAAACTAAGAACCCAAGCTGCCATGACCCAAGCCGAGCTCGCGTCTCGTGCTGGCGTCACCGTAGAAACCGTGGCGCGTCTGGAGCGAGTGCTGCGTGGTCGCGCGTCGGCCAACGCCAATCCGTCTCTCGAAACCATGGAGCGCATTGCGTCGTCTCTCGGCGTCGACGTGTCGGATTTGGTGTCGCCCTCGAAGACGCGTCCGAAGGACGACCGCCTGAACGTGGTGCTGCGCGGCGCGAGCAGCGCCGTCCGGCGCCGCGTGCTGCTGGTGGCCGAGGCGCTCATCCGCGATGAGCAGACCGAGGCACGGCAGGCCAAGGCCGAGACGAAATTGAAGAAGACCATCAAACGGCGCTGAGCGCGCCCCGAGCTTTCAGGCGCCCAGCGTGTGCTGGGCGGCCCGAAGCTTGCTCTGGGCCCGGCGATCCAGCTTGCCGATCACGACCAGGCTGGAGTGTTGGGCGCGAAAAATGCGGGCCGCGGTCGCTTGCACGCGGCTCTCGGTCACGTTCATGAGCTGGTCGATGCGCGCGTCGGGCGCCGCTACGCAGCTGCTCAGCACGCCTTGACCCACGAAACCGGCTAGCTCCGTCGGCATGTCGTAGAGCTCCAGCATCTGCCAGCGCAAGCGCGCCTTGGCGCGCGCCAGCTCGGCCGGTGTCGGTCCGTGCCGCGCCAAGTCGTGGAGGACGTTGAGCGTCTCCTGCAAGACGCGCGGCGCCGAGGCATGCGCGCACTCGGCCACGATCTCGAGCACGCCCACGTCCGAGTAGGCCTCGAACATGGCCGAGACGTCGTAACAGAGCCCGCGCTCGTCGGAGAGGGCGCGATACAAACGCGTGGCGTTGCCGTCGTCGAGCACGCGCATGAGCAGCTCGGTGGCGGGCTCGTCGGCGTCGTTGTCGCTGGGGGCGCGGAAACCCAAGCCGAGCCAGGTTTGGCTGCCGCGATCGGACACGTAGCGAAATTCGGGCTTCAGCTGCGGGGGCGGCGCCGACGCCAACACGTGGCGACCGCGCGGCAGCGAGCCGAAGCGGCGCGCCGCGAGCCGACCCAGCCGCTCGCTGTCGATGGGGCCGGCCAGCGTCACGACCATGCCTTCCCCCACGTAGTGGCGGCGGTGAAACTTGCGCAGCAGCGGCGCGTCGAAGCGCGAGAGCGTGCTGCGCGTGCCCGCGATGGGCATGCCGAGCGCGTGCGAGCCGAAGCACAGCTCGCGCAAGATGCTGGCCCCGTCCACCAGCCGCCCGTTGCCGTCGTACGACTCGAGCAGCTCCTCGCGCACGATGCCCTTCTCGATGGCCATATCGTTGAACAGCGGCGCCTCGCACAAGAGCGCGGTGAGCTCCAGACAGCGCTCCAGGTTCTCGGTCGGCACCGAGCACGAGAGCACGCCGTGGTCGACGTAGGTCATGGCCCCGAAGGCCGCGCCCAGCTCCTCGAACGCCAACGCTTGCGCGTGCGCGGTCGGGAAACCGGGGATGCCCCGGTGCAGCATGTGCTCGTGAAAATGGCTGATGCCGTTGTCACGCGCCGTCTCGTAGCGCGAGCCGACGCGCACGTGAACGTCCAGGGCCGCGCGGTGCACGGCCGGCATCTCCACCAAATTGAGGCGGAGCCCGTTCTTCAGCACCCGGCTCGTGATGTGCGGCGCCGCCCCGCCAGGCGAAGCGGAGCGGCGGGGCCGAGAGCGGGCCTTCACTCGTCGTCGTCCGCGCGGCCCTTGGCCTCTTCGCCGAACTCGCTCATTACCTTGAGCTTGTCGCCGGCGGCGCGCTTCAGGTCGAGCACGTAGCGCACCAGCGCCTCGCTCGACTTGAGCTCGAGCAGCGCCTGCACCGCTTTGGACTTCTCTTTGGTGAACTCCTCGCGGCTGGCCGAGGTGCGCTCCTTCAATTGCATCACCAGGGCGCCCGTCTCGGTCGGCAGCGGCTTGCCGTACACCTCGTCGACCTGCTGGAGCTCGAAGGCCTTGGCCGCCAGCGGCTCACTCGACTCGACGTCGGGGAGCGGGTTGCCCGAGGCGTTGAACGGCGCCGAGACCTCGAAGCGCGGCCGATCGGCCGAGAGCAGCGCCGGCGAATCGGCGCTGTCTTTCTTGGTCGCGTCGCCCTTGTGGGCGTGCTTGGCCGAGAACTCGACGGCCAAGGCGCGCGTCGCGTCCTCCAGCTTTTCTCCGGCTTTGGCCCGCGTGATCAGCTGCTCGGCGAACTTGGCCAGGGCCTCGTCGGCCGAGAAGCGGGCGAACAGTCGACGCGCCACCCAGCGGCGGCCCTCGTGCTCGACCTTGTCGGCGCTGAGCTTGGCCGACACCTTCAGCACGTGATAGCCGCGCGGGCTCTCGACCACGGCCGAGAGCTCGCCCGGCTTCAGCGCGTCGACGGCCTTCTTCAGCTCGTCGGCGCCGATGCCATACGACGCCGTGATGCAACCCAGCTCGCCACCGAGCATGGCCGTGGCACCCTGCGACACTTCACGCGCAACGGCGTCGAACGACTCGCCTTTGGCGACGCGCTCACGCGCCTGCTCGGCCTTCAGCTTGACCGGCTGCTTCTCGTCGTCCGATGCGTTCGACGGTAGCTCTACGAAGATTTCGCGCGTCAGGGCGCAGCCAGGCGTGAAATCGGCCTTCTTGGTGGCCCAGTCGCCGTCAATCTGCGTCTGATTGGCCAGGCTCCATTTCTCGAGCGCCGCGTCATCCAAGGAAATGGCGTACTTGGCGAACCAATCGCGATTCAGGTTGACGGAGCGCACTACGGCTTTGACCCGCTCGCGCTCGAACAGCGCGTACGCCTCGGGATCGGGGATTCTGACGCGCGAGCGCACGATGTCACGCATGCGCGCCGCCAAGAGCTCACGCTCTTGCATCGCCTTGAATTCCTTCGGGCCGCGGTTCGTCATCATGCGGACCTGGCGCTCGTACAACTTGTAGTCGAAGGGCTCGCCTTCGGTGCGCTGCACCTGCAGCTGGCGCACCGGATAGTCAGCGCCCGGAGCGCACGCGTAACCGGCGTTCGAAGGTGGACAGAGGCCGAGCATGAACGAAAACTCGGCCATGCCTTCGGCCGGCAACGACGCGCGCACGCGCCCCGCCATCAAATCGGCTTCGAGCGCTTCTTCACCCACGCGCAGGCCCAGCTTGCGAGCCTCGGCGACGAGCAGCTCGCGCTCGACCAAGCCGTCGAGCACCTTCCTGTTCAAGGCGTATTTCTTGGACGCCTTGGCCTCGACTTGACGCGGCACGATCATCCCGTGCGCGGCGTAGTACTCTTTGGCGTCGACGCAGCCGCCGTCGTAGGCAACGGCGCACTGGCGAGCCAGCTTGCCCGTAGGCCCGTTGCTGCCCGCGCGAAACTCGACGGCAAACGCGACGATGATGAGAAACGCGATGCCCGCGACGAGGACGTTTCCGATTCCGGTTCGAAAGAGACTCAGCATTGGCCCTGACTTTGGGCGCCGCAGATATCACGCCCCAGATGCCGAAGCCAGCCAGGGCCGACCCCCGGGCCAGTAAGGCCGCAGAGTCAGCGCACTACGGTCTTTTCCAAGGCCAGGGCGTAACGAAGCTCTTGCTCCAGCTCGTCTTCGCTGGCCACCGGGCGCTCGAACGCGACCTCGTACCAAGTGTCCAAGGTCGCGCTGGCGTCGCCCGGATCGCGCACTGGGACGGCGGCCACGCTCACCTCGGCGTAGCCGCGGCCCAACGCCTCGCCGGCGCAAGCCCGCGCGCGCTCGTACAGCTCGTCCGCGCTGGCGGACGGAAAGTCGCTGGCTTGCGCGCGCACCACGAAGCGCACGGCCAACGCCGCGCCCGGGCGCACCGCAACGCCGCTATCCATGATCAAGTTCTCGCGAACGCGATCGGCCAGGACTACTTGGTCGCCCAAGGTGCGGTACACCTCGAAGCCGCGGGCGACTAAGGTCTTCTTCAGCTCAGCGGGCGTGGGAGTCATGGGGGAAGAGGCCTCGGGCCGCGACGTCCCTCACGATCGGTGTGATCAGGAGAGACCCCTCTCACGCACACGAGATCGACACCGGGAACGTACGCGGTCCGATCGGGAATCGTCAAGGAGCCTCTCGAGGTGGGGCCTTCGGGCGCGCACGGCGTAGCACGGCCCTGCCCGCGGGTCCCGGGCTCCGGGGGCTTCACCCCCGGGGCGACGGCCTGGAGCCGGACCTCGACCCAGGGCGCGCAAAACGCGCGCACCGCCCGCGCCCGCTACCAGATCGCGAGCTCGCGTGACACGCGCGAGCGCTGGCCGGGCACCTATCGGAAAGGACCCGGAACGCCCCGAAGTAGACCCAGCCGCTGGTACGCCCCGAGCCCGCACCTTCGAGTGACGGTAGGCCGCATGCCGACCATGTTATCGTTTTGATCTTGAGCCGCAGAAGCCCACCGCCGGCCACGGAAGTACACGCTCAACGGCGTGCTGCCGGAGGTGCGCGCCGCGAGGCAACGGACCGGGTGACCCTGCGCGGCCCGGACTTCGAGACGCACGGGTGGACGCTGAACGTGAGCCGGGGCGGCATGCGCGCCGTCGTCGAAGAGCCCGTCAAGTCGGGCGTCGAATACGACCTCGTCGTCGGTGGCATGGAAGAGACGGCGCGAAGGGTCGCGGTGGTTTGGGTTCAAGACGAAGCGGACGGTCAGATCGTCGGCTTGCGCTTCTTGGACGTGGCCGGCTCCGTGCCGCCCGAGAATATTTGAGCCGGGCGAGCTACAGTCGGCGCGTTGACGACGACTGAAGAGATCTTGGGCCCCGGCGGGCCGCTGTCGCGCGCGCTCTCGGCCTACGAGTCGCGCACCGGCCAGCTGGACATGGCCCGCGCCGTTGAGCGCGCGCTGCGGGACGAGCGGATCTTGTTCTGCGAGGCCGGCACCGGGACCGGAAAGACGCTGGCCTACCTGGTGCCAGCGCTGCTGTCGGGTAAAAAAGTCATCGTTTCGACCGCGACGCGCGCCCTGCAAGAGCAAATCTTTCAACGCGACCTACCGCTGATCGAAGAAGCGCTGGGCATTGCCTTCCCGGTCGCGCTCATGAAAGGGCTCTCCAACTACGTGTGCCGGCGGCGCCTGGCCGAATTTCGCGCCAGCCCCGAGAGCCTGCGGCCCATGTACGCGCGCTCGCTCGACGGCCTCTCGCGCTTCTTGGACGACTCGGAGACGGGCGATTTCGCCGAGCTGGCCGGGATGGCCGAAGACGACCCGCTGCGCGCCGAGGTCGCTTCTTCGAGCGATACGCGCCTGGGCGCGTCGTGCCCGTATTTCGACGAGTGCTTCGTCACCAACATGCGCCGCGAGGCCGAGCGCGCGCGGCTCATCGTCGTCAACCACCACTTGTTCTTCGCCGACCTGGCGCTGCGCGGCCCCCACCCCGGCCGCGTGCTGCCCGACTACGACGCAGTCGTGTTCGACGAAGCGCACCAGCTGGAAGACATCGCGACCGAATTTTTCGGCATGCGCGTCTCGCGGCGTCGCCTCGATCGCCTGCTGGCCGACACCGAGCGCGCGCTGCGCGCGGCGGGCGCCGCCGATCCGCTGTTCGGCGGCGACAGCGCGCTGCGCAGCGTGAGCGCGGTCGAGGTAGCCGCCGACGTCTTCTTTCACGCCTTGGGCGAAGCGGCCGGCCACGACGAGCGCATCACGCTGGAGCGCGACATCTTTTCGGGCGAGGTCGCCAACGCTTGGCACGCCCTCGACTCGGCGCTGGAGGGCTTGTCGGGGGCCGCCGAAACGGCGCGCGGGCGTCTGTCGGCGCCTTCGCTGCGCGGGCCGCGCTCTTCTTCCAGCTTGCCAGAAGCGCTCGAGCTGGCCTCCCGCCGCAGCGAAGACGCGCGCGCGGCGCTGTCGCAGGTCGTCGAAGGTGGAGCGGGCCGCGTCACCTGGCTGGAGCAGGGCCAGAAGAACGTCACGCTGGCGTCGTCGCCCGTCGACCTGTCGACGCTGTTCCGCGAGCGCATCTTCGAGACGGTGCCGGCGGTGGTGCTCACGAGCGCCACGCTCTCGACGGCGGTCAGCACCATTCGCAGCGAGCCCCCGCGCGAAGAAGACGAGCACGCTAGCCAAGCGCCGCGCGAAGCGCCCCTCAAGACCGCGTTCGGCTATTTTCGCGCGCGCTACGGCGTCGCCGATGCACGCGTCGAGGTGAGCGAGCTGGTGGTGCCGTCACCCTTCGATTTCGAGCGCAACGCGCTCTTGTACACGCCGCGAGATCTGCCGGCGCCCAACGCCCCGGGCTTCACCGAGCAAGCGGCGGCGCGCGTGGCGGAGCTGGTGGCCATCACGGGCGGGGGCGCGTTCGTGCTCACCACGTCACACAAGACGCTGCAGCAGCTGGCGCGGCTGTTGCCAGCCAAGCTCGGGGGCAAAAAGCTGCTCGTGCAGGGCACGCGGCCCAAAGCCGCGCTCACGCAGGCGTTTCGGGCCGACGGCGACGCCGTGCTGCTGGCCACGCAAAGCTTCTGGGAAGGCGTGGACGTGCCCGGGCGCGCCCTGCGGCTGGTCGTGCTGGAGAAGATCCCGTTCGCGGTGCCGACCGATCCGGTGATGGTGGCGCGCGGTCGCGAGCTGGAAGAAGCGGGCGAGAACCCGTTCATGAAGCTCTCGGTGCCGGCCGCGGCCATCGCGCTGAAGCAGGGCTTTGGCCGGCTGATTCGCAGCCAGCGCGACGTCGGGGTGGTGGCGCTCTTGGACGAGCGGGTGCACCGCCGCGGCTACGGCAAGCTGATCTTGAGCGCGCTGCCGCCTGCCCAGCGCACCGATGAGCTCGCTACCGTGCGCGAGTTTTGGGCTCGCGTCGGTAGCGCTCCGTAGCCGAAACAGAGCCGCGCGCGGCGCGACTACTTCTTCTTGCCGGCTTTTTTGGCCGGGGCTTTTTTGGCCGGCGCGGGGGCTTTTTTGGCCGGCGCGGGAGCCTTCTTCGCTGCCTGTGCGTTCTTGGCTGGAGCCTTCCTGACCGGAGGCGCTGCCTTTTTGCCGAGCGCCTTCTTGCTCGCGGGCGCTTGCTTGACGGGGGCCTTCTTGGCCGGAGCGGGAGCTTTCTTGCTCGGTGCCTTGGCGGGCGCCTTCTTGGCGACGGGTGCCTTCTTCGCGGGCGCGGGCGCCTTCTTGGCGACGGGAGCTTTCTTCGCGACGGGAGCTTTCTTCACGGGCGCGGGCGCCTTCTTGGCGACGGGTGCCTTCTTCGCGACGGGAGCTTTCTTCGCGGGCGCGGGGGCTTTCTTCGCGACGGGAGCTTTCTTCGCGGGCGCGGGTGCCTTCGTCGCGGGCGCGGGGGCTTTCTTCGCGGGCGCGGGGGCCGGCTTCGTGGGCGCGGGAGCGTTCTTTGCGTCGGTCG